>Ga0208041_1000356_pt1 | contig 48352 bp, 45 predicted proteins | sample AD_SCU002_MetaG_FD_184453 | JGI IMG/M metagenome (GOLD analysis project Ga0208041, IMG submission 184453) | Active sludge microbial communities of municipal wastewater-treating anaerobic digesters from China - AD_SCU002_MetaG (SPAdes) (version 2) | ecosystem: Engineered > Bioreactor > Anaerobic...
TCGGCAAGAGCGAAGTTGTAGAGTAACCGGCACTTCTCGGAGAGATGCCAGAGCACGTCGGCCTGATCGGGTGTCACCTGAATCTTGATCTTCGTGGTGATGTGCATCAGAACCTCTCCTGTCGGTTATCCCATGAGTAATCTCTTGTTCTTTGTTATAAAGAAGAGCCGTGCGGTGTGAAAGTGTGCGACATGAAGCTGCACTATGGATTGCATAATGCTATCCCATTCGTTCGGGATATCCCTACCGCAACATGCATCCCTGGTAACGGGGTTGTGTGAAGCTTGCGGGACAACGTGGAGAACACCGGAAGTCTGAGCCGGTCAATCTGCCAGGGAAACGATGTCATGGAGAAGCAAACGCTGAACCAATCGTATGGGTCGTAATCCGCGACAAGCGAAACCAGACTGATACGCTTGAACCAAAATGGTAAGGAACCGGGCTGCACTGGTACCTTTCACGATGCAGCGAACGAACAAACGGTTCCCGGCCTACAGATGGTGGAGACGGAACAGGATGTCCCAAGAAGCGAACGCTTGCCTGTAATGGGCAGGATAGAGGTGTATACCTCAGCCTGAAAGGGCGCCCACGTGGGACAGATATTCCAAAGCATTGAAAGGAGGTAAACCCGTGAAAGCACGTCATTCACCGACGCCAATGAGCGAGAAGCATACTGGTGACACAAGGATCTTGCCAACCAATGGAAAACCATTGACTGGGAGAAAACAGAATCCATCGTCAACAGGCTACAGACCCGGATTGCAAAGGCAACGCAAGAAGGAAAACCTTTGGTACGGTGCCGCCCCAAACGGGGTAGCGGAATGCGCGAGCCGTATGCCCTGAAAGGGGCACGTACGGTTCCTGGAAGGGGAGAGGGTGGTAACACCCTCTCCCTATTCGACGAAACAAAACGAAGGGGCTCCGCTCCCATCCCCCAGCTTGCGCAGGGGGTCTTCCCGCTCTGCCCCTTCAACCCCGCAGAGATAAAAATATTACCGTCGCATAGACCGCCACGCCTCTCGCTGCCCGCATCCCTGCAGTGACGCAGGAGCGGCACACGCGGTGTGGCCGGCGCCGACGAACCCGGTCCCGGCTGCTGCCTGAAGGCCGGCCTTCACAACTCCTCCCGGCAGCGAACGGAGCCGGCGGAACGGGTACCTGGAGGGGCACCAACCGATAGATTGATACAGGATGCGGGGTGTGCACAACTTCCAGCTCCGTGCCGGGGATAGGAGGTTTCACCGTATGACTCTCGTGATGGCATACATCGGAAAACAGGGCGCCGTGATGGCGGGCGATATGCGGGAGATCGCATTCCGGGGGGATGAATCCCGCATAGAAGAGCTGGAGTGCGAGCTCTACAACGGTTCGATCGCATCCGATAACGACTTGCTGGAACGGGCCGGCGAGATCGGGGTGGCAATCCAGGTCAGGGACGACAAAACCAAAGTCACGCAGCAGGACGGGGTGCTCATCGGGGAGGTGACCGAGACCGGGGGATTGACAACCTGTAGAAAGAGGCTGTACGCCACTGCGGGGAGTTACGCCATCGCCGAGATCATCGACTCCCGGTTACGGGTGACGCAGAGGGGCCGGGCGGGCAGTTTCGTGGTGCTGGGAAACGAGATCACGAAACAGGTCGCCAACCGGTGCATCCAGGAGGTCTGGGAGGGAGGGACGGTTCCGGAGGCCATGCGGGTCATCCTGCTCACGATGCAGATGGCGGCGAGCGTAACGGCGTCGGTGAGCAGAACGTTCATGCTGGTGCATACCGATCTTGCGGCAAACCTTGCCGATGCGATCAGCCGGGATTCCAGGGGAGAATGAGTCCCGGATGATACCCGGTTCCGCCGTTGGCCGGCGACGGCGTCTCGGCCGTCGCTGAGAAGACGTTATTGGCTGAGGTAGTTATGCTTCTTGAGCCAGTCCACCTGGGGCCTGATGTAACGATAGACGATATCGCACTTCTCATCCTGGAAACTCCAGGGAACAACAATCAGGAGATCGCCTTCGCGTATCCAGAGTCGCTTCTTGATCTTGCCCTTGATCCGCCCCATCCGCGTGACGCCGTCCTCGCAACGGACGCGGATGTGGTTTGCCCCGAGCATCAGGTCGGCCCGGCCGAATAATTCCCGGTTTCGTTTCTTCGGTAATCGTACCCGTACTATCTCTTCGCTTCCGCTGTTCTGTGATCCTCGTGTATTTGTCAGTTCATCAACTCCGTGACAGGCGGCGACGCGGCTGCCTGCCGGTTTTTCCTGGAGGTGTATACTAATGACCCGGGCCACCATTAATGTATCTATTCCGGGAAAATCTCTTCAATCCGGGCCTGGCGGGGAAGGACAGGCGTATCGAGGGCGCTTACCGCGTCCTATGCCTCCCGCCTGCCCGAGCCGTTCCGCCGGGGCCCGGGGTGAGCCGGTGAGCGTGTTCCCGCCACCCCGGCCTGCGTGGCAGGCGGTGCCGCACGCTCTCATGCGGCCCGTCTCACCCGGGATAAACCGGCGCGGTACTGGTGCAACGATTCCCAATCACCGGTACGCTCAAAGGGGGAGGGTACCGATCGGTTTTCGCACCCTTTGGAGGGTCGCACTCCGGGGCACGCCCGGGCACCGTCCCCGATCCTCGCGGAGAATGCACACCACCCTCACCACGTGCTTCCTGCACCGTGGGAGTCGGCCCCGGACCGGCGCCCGTGGATTTCTCCGAAGAGTAATTAAGGTTTGAGCGTACATGTGTGAAGAGGATCTTTGAATGGAAAGCAGCAAGCTGTACGTCGGAAACCTCACCTACTCGGTAAATGAAGAGCAGTTGAAAGAATTGTTTGGCCAGTACGGGACGGTAAACGACGTCAGAGTCATCGAGCGCAAAGGGTTCGGGTTCGTTGAGATGTCCAGCCCGGAAGAGGCTGAGAAGGCAAAAGACGCCCTGAATAACACGGTATTCGAAGGCCGCACCTTGAAGATCGACGAGGCCCGGCCCCCGAGACCAAGAAGCGACTTCCGGCGGTACTGAGATCTCCCCCGGAAGAGCAGCACTCCGAATATCCCTTTTTTAAAGAATCGGGGTTCGAGAGAACCTCGTCTCCGGTTGACCGGCGCGCATGCTCCTGGCACGCCTCCGCTGTCACCCCTCCCGGGAGCCGTGCCCCTGAGGCGGCCGGACCGAAGTGGAGCGGATTGCCGGTGGGGAGGCTCCGCGGAGTCCCCTCACCCGGCGGCGGAGCCGGCCCGTGGCTATTCATTATATAGGTGCGGCCGGGTATACCGGGGTTGGTGATGCGCAATCGGGTCCGGCACACCCGGGGCAGAAAACCCCCTGGATGCTCTCCGTGGCGAACACGCTGACTATCCGCTGCGGGCGGTTATAGGGAGAGACGATACCTATAACCACTACATCGATTCCACGCAGAAAGCCCTCTACGCCCGTGTTCTTCCGCTCAGAGAGGATCTTACGGTTCTCGATTTCGGGTGCGGGAACGGCCGGTGGGCATTCTGGTTCGCACCAAGGGTAGCCCGTGTCGTCGGGGTCGATCTCTCGCCTGCAATGGTGAGCGCAGCCCGGCGGTTCGCGTCGGAGCAGGGGGTCCGGAATGTCGGTTTCATCGTTCCCGGTGACGAGGCGCCGTTTCCCGATGACTCCTTCGACCTGGTGAACTGCGTCTGGGTCCTCAAGTACATCCTCACCGATGCCGGGGCAGAAAGAACGATCGCGGAGTTCTGCCGCGTGACAAAACCCGGCGGGTATGTCGCCGTCATCGAGCAGGTGAATCGGTCAGGGAGCCTCCCTGTCGAGAGTGAAGGATACTACCGGGGACGGGCGCTCTACCGGACGCCCGGATTTTACATCGAGGCGTTCAGGAAGGGGGGTCTGCATCTCCGGCATCATGCCATAACCAACGCATCGCCGCTCTTCTGGGCCTACTCAAGGGTGCAAAGGGCGCTGCACGGGCCGGCCGCGGCCTCGCCCGCACCGGGCCTGCGCTGGGTCACGGCAGCCAGTGTCCGCTGCGACCTCCTGACCGGGCGGGCGATGAGGTTTAGGAGCGGTCACCACTTCTTCCTCTTCCGGAAGGAAGGGGAGGCGTGAGGGAGGGCAGACACCCCGTCCCTGACCGGGTTTCAGGCCGGCCTTCTCCGGGAGGGTGAACTTCAACCAGGCATGCCGCCTCCCGGCACCATGCGCGGCCGGCTCCTCTCCGGCGCCCGGCACATGCCGGCTGCTATCCCTGACTAAAATTATTCCTCCGCCATATCATCGACTTTTCAGCCGGAAAACACGGCAACATTTTTATTCACCAAGAGCTATGGGGCAGGCGTGTCCCGCTGTGCGGGATGCAGTCAAACAGGTGGTGAGAAGCATGGCAGAAGAAAGACCTTCGGTTAAAGGCGGATTGGCGTCTGCAGCCCAGGCTGCCTCCGTAGAAGAACTGAGCGCATCCGCGTTCCAGAAGTACCTTGGAGGCATAGACTATCCTGCCGGAAAGCAGGACCTGATCAGTCATGCCCGGAAGCACGATGCGCCTGACGCGGTGATCCAGGTCCTTGAGATGTTCGAGGACAAGACTTACCAGTCTGCGGCAGATGTGAGCAAGGAGTTTGGCAGGGTCAAATAACCGTACCTCTTTTTGAGTATCCCAAAACGCCCTACGATTTTGTTAGCCGGGCAGCATCCACAAAACAGGAAAGAGAAGATGCGAGGAGCCGGATTCGAACCGGCGAACTCCTACGAGACTAGGCCCTGAACCTAGCGCCTTTGACCTGGCTTGGCAACCCTCGCGCCTAATATTGTAGTACCTTCAACAAAATAAAGGTGTTCACTCCCCGCACTTCCGGGAGGGCTTGGAGTTATGGGAGTTGTTGTCCATAAACTGTCTCATCTCCTTCTCGCGGAGTTCATAGCGCTTGATCTTGCCGGAGATCGTCTTCGGGAGCGACTCCACGAACTCGATCGCGCGGGGGTACTTGTAGGGGGCCGTCACCCGTTTGACATACTTCTGGATGTCCTTGACGAGGGACTCCGAGGGGCGGTACCCGGGTTTGAGGATGATGAACGCCTTGACTATCAGGCCCCGGATCACATCCGGCGACCCGACGACCGCCGCCTCCTGGACGGCCGGGTGCTCCATAAGCGCGCTCTCCACCTCGAACGGCCCGATCCGGTAACCGGACGACTTGATGACGTCGTCGTCGCGGCCGATGAACCAGAAGTAACCGTCCTCGTCCATGCATGCCTTGTCGCCGGTGTAGTAGAACCCGTTCTGGAAGACCCTGTGGTTCTCCTCCTCGTTGTTTAAGTAGCCGCGGAAGAGCCCGACCGGACGCGGGTCCAGTTTGATCGCGATGCGCCCTTCCTCCCCTACACCGACGGGGTTCCCGTCGTCGTCGTGGAGCTCGATCTGCCAGCCCGGCGCCGGTTTCCCCATAGAGCCGGGTTTGCACTTCATGCCGGGGAACGTCCCGATGCAGAGCACCGTCTCGGTCTGCCCGTAGCCCTCGTAGATCGTCCGGCCCGTTCCTTCCTTCCACGCCCGGATGACCTCGGGGTTGAGGGGCTCACCGGCGCTACAGCAGTGGCGCATATCGGCGAGGTCGAACTTGTCAAGGTCCGCGAGGATCAGCATCCGGTAGATGGTCGGGGGACAGCAGAAGGTCGTGATCCCGTACCGCTCCAGCAGCGGCAGGATCTCGGTGGCGTGAAACCGGCCGCGGATGTCGTAGACGAAGATGCACGCGCCGACGATCCACTGGCCGTAGAGTTTCCCCCACGCGCTCTTGCCCCACCCGGTATCGGAGATCGTCAGGTGGAGGTCGTTTGGATGCAGGTCATGCCACACCTGCGCGGTGACGAGGTGTCCCAGAGGGTAGGTGTGGTCGTGGACCACCATCTTGGGCTCACCTGTGGTGCCGGAGGTGAAGAAGAGCAGCAGCGGGTCTGAGGATCTGGTCCGGTGCATGCCGGGGAGGCTCACCAGTTTGTGTGAGCAGGGCGCGGGGTAGTCGAGTTCGACGGGGTAGCTGACCCACCCGTCCCTGGTGCCGTCGATCATGAGCCGGACCGCGAGCGTGGGGCACTCTTCCCGGATCTCCTCGACCTTCTCCGCATACTCGGCCATGGTGATGATCATCCTGATGTCAGCCGCCTGGATGCGGTATTTCAGGTCTTTTGGGGTCAGCATCGTCGTTGCGGGGCAATATACCGCGCCGATCTTGATGAGGGCGATGGTGAAGATCCACCATTCGGGGGCACGGGGCAGCATCAGCATGACCCGATCGCCCTTCTTGATGCCGTATTTTATGCAGATGTTGACGGCCTGGTTGGAGAGGCGCATGAGGTCAAAGAAGGTGTATTTCTTCTCGTTTCCTTTCTGGTCGGTCCAGATCATCGCCAGTTTGTTCCGGTCCTTCTTCGCCCATGCGTCGATCACATCAAAACCGAAGTTATAGTATTCAGGGACATCTATCTTGAAATTCGCGCAGAGGTCTTCGTAGGATGCTACTTTTTGCTCGTCATCTGTCATACCGTGATCAATAAAAGTTTGCGCGTCTATGGTTTAAAGAATTCACGACGCTGATGGGCGCTCCATATTCGGAATGCCCATAAAGATTATCCATTAGTATTATGGTCCGAAAAATGATACTCATATCGATGGATGAGAAGGGATACGAGTCACTGAAAATTGAGAACATCGTTGCTTCCGGGGTGATTGCCGACTCGATCGACCTCGAAAAAGTATCTAATAAAATAAAAAACTGTGAGCTGAATACGAAGAGGTTCCCGGGAGCGGTCTATCGCATCGAGAAACCCAAGATTGCGTCCCTGATATTCTCTTCGGGGAAAGTGGTGCTCACCGGTATCAGGAACAAGGAGGATCTCCATGCTGGCCTCGATATCATCATGCATTCGCTCCGGGATGCCGGCATCGATACTTACGACGAACCGCAGGTCGCGGTCACGAACATCGTCTGTTCGTACGATATGGGCAGGTACATCAATTTAAATAAGGTGGTCATCACCCTCAACCTTGAGAACATCGAGTACGAACCCGAACAGTTTCCGGGGCTTGTCTACCGTATCGAGGACCCGAAGATCGTCGCCCTTCTCTTCAGTTCCGGCAAGATTATCCTGACCGGCGGAAAAAACATCGAGGACATCAAGAAAGGGCTTGACTTCCTGGAGCAGCGGCTCGAAACTATTATGTAAATCCCGTTTTTCCGACTTTTTTCGAGAGGGGTTCACCGGAGGCCTCAAGTTTTTGCAGGGATGCGGTCTGCCTGCTTGGGATGATTTACAGATCCGGGGTTTTCGGGGTGCAAGAAAGCCCCCGGCTCAAGCCGGGGGGAGCATCACCTCCCCTGTCCCCTCCCCCCTGCTTGCGGTAGTCCCCACAGCACTATAACGGGCTTTTAAAACTCTGGTCGTTTCTCCTGTAACTGCGCGCCTGCGACGCCCTACCAGAACCGGTGCGTCTTGACGTAGTTACGCTCGGCCTTCAGGATCTCGCGGTAGAACGCGTCCCCTTCGGCCAGGGTTGCGAGGACCCGGGACGCCGCCTCCGGGCCGACGCCCTTTGCGGCGAGGGCGGTCACTGCCTTCTTCCCACTGGAGAGGACGATGTTTGCATTCCTGAGGAACCGGACCTCGACCGCCCGCTCCTCCTCCGTCTTCTCCTTCTTCCTCATCGCCGGGATGAACTGTTCGTCCCAGGGTTTCAGCGCCGCGATGAGGCGGGCGTTGCAGAGCGGGCACTGCGGCCGGTCGGGGACCCGTTCGACGACGGTCCGACTCTTCCACTTCCGGCAGTGCATGCAGAAGAGGATGACGTCTTCTTTTTCCAGGCGCCGCACGAGCGTCCCGATCACTGCCTGGTCAACGAGCGGCGGCGGGATCATATCCCGCGACGAGGAGAGCCCTTCACTCCCGAGCGGGCTCAACCTTCCCGTGGTGACGGCAATCCGGCCGTCGCGAACCGCGAGGAGGATCTCCTGCGCCGCGTCCACGTCCATGGAGTTGCTGAAAAGCTCCCGGTAGGCCTCAGCCGCGATGACGGTCTCGTCGAAGAGGTCGATGAGCCGGTGGATGCTGAACCGCTCGTAGTCGGCATCCGCATCGATGGCGCCGAACTTCTTTGCCACCTGCACGAGTTTCCATTTAAAGAGCGCCGTCCGCTTCAAGGCGAGTTTCAGGACCCCCGGGAGGTGCGCGGGCTCGAGCGTCGCGAGGGTCTCCTCTACCTCAAGCGAGCGGACGGTCGGCGGCAGGCGCAGGAGGAACCGGTAGGCGCCGACCTCGATCCCGACCGTCGTCCCGTACCGGGCTGAGAGGAGGACCGAGAGCGCCCGGGCCAGCGCCTCGTTCGCCTTGTGACCCCCACAGACGTTGCAGACCACGCCCTCGTCCGTCTCCTCGAGGGTGATGAGGCGGTCCGAGGGGACCGGGTAATGGCCGCCGTCCATCCGGGCGATGAACCGCTCTGCGTACCGGATCGCCGCCGGGATATCGGAGTAGCGGGAGAACGCCCGGGTCCTCCGGAGCGCCCCGACTTCCCGGGCGACGGCGAACGGCACCGGGATCTGCTCGCCTTCCCACGACGGGACCTCCCCTCTTGCCCGGGCGGCCGGCTCGACCGTGATCCGCCCGCCCTCGATCTCGAGCACCTGCCAGAGCTGGCCTTTTGTGATGAAGACCGCGCCGGTGTGCATCCAGCCGAGGACGAACGACTCGTCCAGGGTACCGACCGTGCGGCGCGAGACAATATCGAAGATCTCCATCTTCCGCTCGTCGTGGATCATCGAGAGGTTCTCGATGAGGTAGCGCCGGGCGCGCCCCGTCCGGACGATCCGGGTCCCGTCGAGCCGGATCAGCCGGTGCTCCGCCATCTGGCGGCAGACGGCGTCAAGGAGGGAGCCGCACCCGGCAAAGACACCCGACCGCTCGACTATCTCCCGGACGCGGGAGACCTCGATCTCGCCGTACTCGACCGCGATCGCCGCCACCTGGTTTGCGAGCACGTCGGCGGCGCCGGCGGGCGGGACGATCCGCTCGCACTCGTTTGCCTTCGCCCGGCGTGCAATCACGAGCGACTCAAGAAGGTCATCAAACCCCATGGCGAGGACGGTGCCACGCGAGACGGCGTCGAGCTGGTGGCCGGCCCGGCCGACCCGCTGCACCAGGCGCGAGACCTGCCGGGGAGAACCGAACTGGATGACGTGCTCGATGTGCCCGATATCGATCCCGAGTTCCATCGACGATGTGGCGATGAGTGTCCGGATCTCGCCATTCCTGAACCGCTCTTCGGCCTCGACCCTGACGTCCCGCGAGAGCGAGCCGTGGTGGACCTCGACGTCGCCGCGGGGATAGAGCTCGTGCCCGAGGGCCTCGGCGGTCACCCGGGTGTTGACAAAGACAAGGGTGGATCCCGGAGCGTCGAGGCACTCCCCGACGGCCCGCGTCTGGGCGGCGAAGTCCTCCCCGGCAAACCGGACGCCGATCTCGAGGTGGCTCGCCACCGGCACCTCGACTAGCGAGAACGCCCGGGCCCCGCAGAGGAACCGCCCTATCTCGTCCGGGTTCCCGACGGTCGCCGAGAGGCCGATCCGCTGGAACCCCCTCGTGTAGGCGGCCAGGCGTTCGAGCGCCACCGCGAGCTGGGCTCCCCGCTTGCTGTCGGCGAGTTCGTGGATCTCATCGACGACGACGTACCTGACGTTCTTTAAGTGCTCCCGGAGACGTTTGCCCATGAAGAGCGCCTGCAGGGACTCCGGTGTCGTGATCAGGAGATCCGGGGGATTGAGCGCCTGTTTCCGCCGCTCGTTCTGCGGTGTATCCCCGTGCCGGACACCGGCCGAGAGTCCGAGCTCCCGGCACCACCACTCCATCCGCGCGAGGATGTCCCGGTTCAGGGACCGGAGAGGAGTGATGTAGATTGCCTTAAACCCCGGGCCGGGAGTCGCGCAAAGCCGGTCAAAGACCGGGAGCATCGCGCTCTCGGTCTTCCCCGTGCCGGTCGGGGCCACCAGGACCAGGTTTTTGCCCTGGAGGAGGAGCGGGATGGCCTGCTCCTGCGCCTCGGAGAGCGTGGTAAACCCGCGCTTCCGGACGACCTCGCGGACCGCGGGGCTAAGGAGTTCACCTGCCGTCTGCGGGATAGAGCGTGGCCGGGGAGCCGACGTACGTGCCATCTGCTAAGAACACCTCCGCGGTCTTTTTGTCTATGCAACGGGAGAGGGGGCCAAGCCCGCTCTCCGGGAGCCGCCCGACGTCGATGCCTCCCGCAAACTCGTTGAAGGCCGGGACGAAGAGGAGCCGGGTGCGGCTCCCGGGGGGCGTCTCCGCCTCGCACCCCCCCTCAAGCCCCGAGTAGAGGTAGGCCGGCCGGGCGCGTGCGGCGCACCCGACGGCATCCACGAGCGAGACGACCGGGTGGTGGTGGCCGAGGACGACGAGGCGGCCGAAGAGTCCGGGATCGGGGCGGGTGTGCCCGTGGAGGTAGCCGACACCGTCGATGACCGCGCCGCCGGGGGGCAGGAGTTCGCCGGGTTCGAGGAACCGCCCGATGCCGCCGTCGTGGTTTCCCGGGGCGACGGCGAGCGGCACCCTGTCCCGGAACACCTCAAGGATGCCGGGGAGTTCCCGGTACTCCTGCCTGCTCGTCACCGGGACGTTGTGCTTGACGTCGCCGAGGAGGAGGAGGAGGTCGGGCTCCGTCTCCTCGATGCAGGCGACGACCCGGGCGGTCCGGGCGGCGCTCCGGCTCGTTATGTGGACGCCGTGGCGCTCAAGGCCCGACTCGATCCCCATGTGCAGGTCGGCGACGACGAGCACGCGCCGGTCCTGCTCGACCAGGAGGGCAGGGCCGCTCTCGATAAAGTGCAGGTGCATACCGTGTTATATCAGTTTTATCATGCCCGATGCAGGCTGGTAACATTCACCTGCAGCAAGGAGTTCCTCGAGTGCTCTTCGTGCCTCCCGCGCGGAGAGGCCGGCCCGCACCCCGGCAGCGACGGCGTCCTCGACCGCGATGCCCCGGGCACCGCCCTCTTCTTCGAGCGTGGCAAGGAGGAGGTCGCGCCCGGCGACCGGCCCGATATCGCCGAGAACGATCTCCGGGCGGACGCTTGCAAGCGCCGTACGCACCATCCCGGCCATATCCCGGATCTCTTCCCCTGTCGTCCCGTAGAGCCTGAGGGCGGTTGCGGCCCGCTCGTCGCCGCCGCCCAAAAGAACCTCCTCGAGCGCTATAAGGCGGTCGAGCGTCGCGCCGGCGGTCTTCTGCACCCAGAGGTCGCGGACGGTGCGGTTGACCACACAGAGCGCCTCGGCGTCTACCGTTGCGTACGCCCGCGGCCCGGAACCGATGAGTGTTGCCCGGCCGGTGACGGCAACGAACGCCGGCGGTTCGATATGCCTGAGCGTCTCACCCGCGTCCGGGCTCTGCCAATCCGTCGAGACCCTGAACGTGCCGGTGGGGTCGGCGACCCGGGCCTGCACGATGTCGCCGCTCCCCCTGCGCTCGGTGAGGGCACCGACGATGAAGAGACGGCGGCACCAGGCGCCAGTGGGCGTCACCACGTACGAACCGTTCCGGCCGTCTCCGGAGTCCGCCGTATACCGCGCGGCGGCGAAGTCCCGCGCAAATACCCGTTCTGCAGGTTCCATGTCAGTCGTCTGTCCCTGGGTGCGTCAAGCTGCCTTCATGCGGGGTTCTGGTGCGTGAGGCGGAGCGTCGATCACCCCGCGGTCTTTGCGATCGTTGCGGCAACGTGCGGCCGCTCGCGTTGCCGCAGAGGGGCACGCCCGGATTGCGTGGGCGTATCAGGCGCCCCGGATCACCGGGGGTCTTCCGGGCGGGGCCGGTTTCCACGCGAACTCCAGGTGTTTCCGCAGTATCTGTACCTTATCCATTCTCTTCCAACCCTCTAAAAAGGATCATCGAAGCGATGTCGATGCTTTTACGATGCGCGAGCACCAATACTCCCATGCAAATGGACGGTAACCACACCATCTGGATAGAGAAGTATCGGCCCCGGATACTTGACGAGATGGTCGGGCAGAAGGAGATCGTGGTGCGCCTCCAATCCTACGTGAAGACCGGCAACCTGCCGCACCTCCTCTTCACCGGCAGCGCCGGGATCGGGAAGACGACCGCCGCCGTGGCGCTCGCGCGGGAGTTCTTCGGTGAATCGTGGCAGACGAACTTCCGGGAGATGAATGCATCCGACGAGCGCGGCATCGACGTCGTCAGGAACCAGATCAAGCAGTTCGCCCGGACGTCGCCGCTTGCCGGCGCGCAGTTCAAGATCCTCTTCCTCGATGAGGCGGACGCGCTCACCACGGACGCGCAGGCCGCCCTCCGGAGGACGATGGAGACCTACGCCCGCACCTGCCGATTCATCCTCTCATGCAACTACTCTTCAAAGATCATCGACCCCATCCAGAGCCGGTGCGCCATCTACCGGTTCAGGCCGCTTGACCGGGAGGCGGTCATCGAGGAGATCACGAGGATCGCCGCAATCGAGGGGCTCACTGTCACGGAAGGAGCGCTCGACGCCATCGTCTACGTCGCCTCCGGGGATATGAGGAAGGCCATCAACGCCCTGCAGGGTGCCGCCATCCTCCGCCCCGCGATCGACGAAGGGTTGATCTACGAGATCACCGCGACCGCCCGCCCCGCGGAGATCGACGAACTCCTCGACCTCGCGCTGGCAGGGAAATTCGATGAGGCCGAGCAGGCTCTCTCCGACCTGACCCGCGGCCGGGGCATCGCCCCGAACGAACTGATCAACCAGTGCTACCGGGCGCTTGTCCGGCGCGATATCGACCGAGCACTCAAAGTGAGACTGATCGACGCCCTTGGCGAGACGGACTTCCGCCTCTCGGAAGGGGCAAGCAGCGACATCCAGATGGAGGCGCTGCTCGCCCGGTTCGTCCTCGCCGCAGGGGAGCACCGGTGAGGGGCTCCGGCCGTGCCCGAAGAGGTAACCGTCGAGGTCACCGACGTCGTCGGTGAGTGGACGAAGATCTTAAAGAAGCAGTTCAAGCGGGAGCTCGCCGAGCTCTCCCGTGAGTACCCGCATAAGCGGTCGCTTTACATCGATTTTCGGAAGATCTTAAACAACAGGCTCGCGTTCGAGCTCCTGCGGAGCCCGGGGAAGGTTCTCGGCGACATCCGGGATGCGATCGTCCAGAACAAACTCCTCAAACTCAAAGATGGTCAGGACCCGGAACTGATCAACATCCGGTTCACGAACCTGCCGCAGAAGACCGATGTCAGGGATATCCGGGCCGACCAGATCAACACCTTCGTCGCCATCGAGGGGATCCTCAGAAAGACGACCGAGGTGCGCCCCCGGATCGTCAGTGCGGTCTTCCGGTGCCGTTCCTGCAATAAGAACACCGATCCGGTCCCCCAGGGCTACGGGCGGTTCGATGAGCCCGACTTCTGCCCGAACTGTGAGAGGAAGACCCGCCTTGATCTGGTCATGAACCGGTGTCGGTTCGTCGATACCCAGAAACTCCGGATCCAGGAGTCGCCGGAAGGTCTCCGGGGCGGGGAGCAGCCCCAGACGCTCGATGTCGACGCCACCGACGACCTCACCGGCCAGGTCGCACCGGGTGACCGGGTGGTGGTGAACGGTATCCTGCGGTCGGTGCAGAGGGTCAACTACGGCCAGAAGAGCACGCTCTTTGACATCTACCTTGAGTGCAACTCCATCGAGATCGCCGAGAAGGAGTTCGAGGAGGTCTCGATCACCGAGGAGGACGAGGCGAAGATCAAAGCGCTCGCCCGCGATCCCCTGATCTACAAAAAGATCGCCCGGTCGATCGCGCCGACGATCTACGGGACCGACGACGTGAAGGAGGCGATCGCGCTCCAGCTCTTCGGCGGCATCGCGAAGGAGATGCCGGACGGCTCCCGTCTCCGCGGCGACATCCATGTCCTCCTGGTCGGGGACCCGGGTATAGCAAAGAGTCAGATCCTCCGCTACGTCGTGAAGCTCTCGCCCCGCGGGATCTACACGAGCGGCAAGTCGTCGACCTCCGCCGGGCTGACGGCAACGGCCGTCAAAGATGAGTTCGGTGACGGCCGCTGGACGCTCGAGGCCGGTGCCCTGGTCCTTGCCGATATGGGGATCGCCGCCGTCGACGAGATGGACAAGATGGCGAAGGAGGATAGGAGCGCGCTCCACGAGGCGATGGAGCAGCAGTGCTACGACGACGAGACTGAGGTCCTCACCGAGGCCGGGTGGAAGTTATTCCAGGACGTAACCACAGATGACCGTGTTGCGACGCTCTCCCCCGACGGGAGGTTCGAGTACGCAGCCCCGTCTAATCTCGTGGCGTCGGAATACGACGGGGAGCTGTACTACGTCAAATCACGGCAGGTAGACCTCGCGGTCACGCCGAACCACCGGATGTACGTCAACCTGAACCGGCGTGCCGACGAGTGGGAGGGGTTCGGGTTCATCCGCATGGACGAGATCCCCATCCACAAGAGGATGCGGTTCAAGAAGAACGCCGTCTGGGAGGGCGAGCCGCAGGATACGTATGAGATCCCGCCCGCCGTCAAGTTCGCGAACCAGAACTCCGCGGGGAGGCTTACCGACCCCATCCTTGTCGGGATGGACGACTGGCTTGAGTTCCTGGGCTACTTCCTCTCCGAAGGCTCAGTCCAGTGGCACTATCAGACAGGGGTCCCTTACCGCGTGGTCATATCGCAGAGGATGTCTGAATCGGCCGAGAAGATCAGGCGGTGTCTTGAGCGGCTGCCGTTCCGGTTCTCCTACGACGGGATAAATTTCGCGATCAACGCAAAGCAGCTCGCAGAGCACCTTGCACCGTTCGGCAAATGCCACGAGAAATACGTCCCCGATTACGCGAAAAGCCTCCCCCCGGAGCAGATCGAGGTGCTCCTCGACGCGCTCATGCTCGGGGACGGCTACGTCAACAAGACGACCGGGGTCTCGGTATACACCACTTCCTCAAAGAGGCTCGCCGACGACGTCACCGAGCTCCTGCTGAAGAAGGGGTGGTCCGGGAACGTCCATCTCATGCGGGAAGCTGGGACACCTACATCCAACCCGCAGGGCGGGACATCGGCCGCGACCCACGACATCTACCAGGTGACCATCATCCGCGACGGCCAGAACGAGCCGAACGTAAACACAAACGGACAGCGGCATATCGAGACGCGGCCCTATTCGGGTATGATCTACTGCCTTGAAGTCCCGAACCACACGCTCTACGTCCGGCGCAACGGCATCCCAATCTGGTGCGGCAACTCGATCTCGGTCGCAAAAGCCGGCATCACCGCGACCCTGAAGTCCCGGTGCGCCCTCCTTGGAGCGGCGAACCCAAAACTCGGGCGGTTCGACCAGTTCGTCCCGATCGGCGAGCAGATCGACATGCCCCCCTCGCTCCTCTCCCGGTTCGATCTCATCTTCGTGATGACCGATCAACCGGAGGCCCAGCGCGACGGGGCGATCGCGCAGCACATCATCAAGACCCACAGCGTCGGCGAGCTGCTCAAGCAGCACGCATACGCGCCGCTGCCGGACGTCAACGACGAGTACATCCAGCGTGCGCTTGCGCCCGTCACCCCCGATATCGACCCAACGCTGCTCCGGAAGTACATCGCCTACGCCAAACGGACCTGCTTCCCCATCCTCTCCGACGGGGCAAAGGAGGCGCTGATCGCCTACTACATGCGCCTGCGAAATCTCGCGAGCGGGAACAAGCCCGTCCCGGTCACCGCCCGGCAGCTCGAGGCGCAGGTCCGGCTTGCGGAGGCGAGCGCCCGGATGCGCCTCTCAAACACCGTCGACACCGAGGACACCGACCGGATCTTGAAGATCGTCGACGCCTGTCTCCGGCAGGTCGCCTACGACGCCGAGACGGGGAGCTTCGATATCGACAAGCTCGTGACCGGGGTCACGAAGTCGCAGCGCGACATCATCCGGTCGGTCAAGGAGACGATCCGGAACGTCTCTGGCGACTCCGGCGGCCAGGCAAGGGTCGACGAGGTCATCGACATCCTGGTCCAGCAGGGCTTCTCCCGCGACAAGGTCGAGCACACCATCGACCAGCTGAAACGGGGCGGCGAGGTGCTCGAACCCCGGCACGGGCTCGTGAAGCTGATCGGGTAGGGGGTCTACCCTTCACAACCAACCCGGGAACTGCCGGGAACCCGTAACCCGGTTTCCACCAGGATCGCCGGCGTAATAGGAAATCCTCTCATACGCCCTCCCCTGTGCGCACCTTCTTACTCCCATACCCCAAACCTACTACTACCATGTTCACCGACCGCGAGAAGGCCGCGTTTGAAGCCGGCATCAAGCTCGGCGCCCTCTACCACCAGTTCGTCGGGACGCCCATCGCCCGCGAGACCGCCGCGACCGTTGAAGCAGCCATCGAGCAGGCCGTCGGACTGCAGCCCTACGTGACGGATATCCGCGTCCGGCTGAACCGCGATATGATGGTTTCAAACCGGTTCGGCTACTCGGAACTTGCCGGGAAGATGTTTGATGCCGAGATCACGACCAAGGTCGGGACAACCGTCTGCCGGGCCAGGCTGCGCCTCGAGGACGACTACCCCATGATGGAGATCATCGAGATCCATGAAACCACCCGCGATACCGATCACTGACGACCATATCCATATCGACCCGGCAAACGGCCGGGGGATCGAGGCCGCGAAGGACTTCCGGCGCAGCGGTGGGACGCACATCTTCCTCGTCGCAAAGCCCTCCTGGTCGCTTGGCATCACGCCCTCTTCAGGCGACGACTACCGGGCGGTCTTCGACGCGACGCTCCGGGTGGCCGCCATGGTCCGGGAGACCGGGCTCGTCGTCTACCCGGTCCTCGGCGTCCACCCGGCGGAGATGAGCCGCCTCGCGGAACGGATGAGCCTTGAAGAGGCCGCCGCCGTGATGATGGCAGGGCTCGACCTTGCCGCCCGCTACGTCGAGGAAGGAGAGGCTGTTGCCCTCAAAAGCGGGCGGCCCCACTACGAGGTGGCGCCGGAGGTGCTTAGCGCCTCAAACGCGGTCCTCTATCACGCGCTCGAACTCGGGGCCGCGTGCAACTGCGCCGTCCAACTCCACGCCGAGAGCGGGCCCTGCGCTGATGTCGTGGAGATGGCCGGCAGGGCAGGAGTCCCGCTCGAGCGTGTCGTCAAACACTTCGCAACCCCCGATACTCCCCTTATGCCCTCCCTCATCGCGCGGCACGAGGAGATCCCGGCGCTCGCCCGGGCCGGGCGGCGGTTCACCATGGAGAGCGACTACATGGACGAGAACGCAAGGCCCGGCGCGGTGATCGGGCCGAAGTCGGTCCCGCGGTTCACGCACCGGTACCTGAAAGAGGGGCTGATCACCGAAGAGGATGCCTGGCGCATCCACGCCGCGACCCCGTCACGCACCTACGGCGTGGATATCGTCCTTCCTTAGGGAACAGCGCACCTTTTTGACGACTCCCGTCCAAGATATCTGAGATGTACTTAAAAGTGCACCACGTACCGGGCGCCGGTGAGGTGGTGGCTGCCTGCGACTCCGAGCTCCTGAATGTCACCCTGATGCACGGAGACGTGGAGGTCTGCATCACCGGAGGATTTTACGGCACAGAGCGTGCCGCCGAGGAAGAGGTCGGGCGTGCTCTTTTGGGCGCGACGAACGTCAACATTATAGGGAAGCGTGTCGTAGCCCTCGCCGTCGCCATGGGGCTCATCAGGGAGGAGGACTGCATCATGATCGGCGACGTACCCCATGCCCAGATCTTCGGGGTATAATCCATGACCATCCAGACGAACATCTGCCCCCGTTGCGGGCAGCCGACCGAGGAAGGGCTCTGCCCGCAGTGCCGGGCCGCGGATACCCGGCTGCTTGCCTGCGAGCCCCGCGTGATCGCGATCTACTGCCCGGTCTGCGACTCGCAGAAACGCGGCAAGACCTGGTCAGACCTCAAGATGACGCGTGAGGACCTCATCACCGAACTGGCTGTATCGGCGACGAGCATCCATGAAGACGCGAAAGACCTCCGGGTCGCCGTCCGGTCGGCAGAGACCGGGCCGAACAGGACGACCTGCACTGTCGACGTGGAGGGGACCCTCTACTCGGTCCCGGTCCACGAAACCTGCGAGGTCGAGATCCTCTGGCAGAAGGAGGCCTGCGACCGGTGCAGCCGCATATCCGGGGGCTACTACGAGGGGATCGTCCAGGTCCGGGCGACGGACAGGAAGATCAACGGCTACGAGCGCGAGGTCGCGGCAAGCATCGCCGAGCAGGCCGAAGAGTCCCTCCAGCAGGCGGGGGACCGCCTCTCGTTCATATCGGATCTCAAAGACTCTAAAGACGGCGTCGATATCACCGTCGGATCCCAGCACCTCGGCCAGGAGATCGCCCGGATGATCACGGGGGCGCTCGGCGGGCGGTATACGACCCATCCGAAACTGGTCGGCGAGAAAGACGGTAAAGCCCTCTACCGCGTCACCTACTCCATCCGCCTTCCTTTTTACCAGAAGGGGGACGTGGTGGTATCCCGCGGCGGCTACTTTGAGGTCCGCGATATCGACGGGCGGCGGCTCCGGGTCTTTGATCTCGCAACCGGCGCGGCCCGGACCCTCGCCGAAGGGGAGATCGAGCGCCGCGTAGGAAACGTCCGCGAGGCCGAGTCCGCGCTCGTCGTCTTCACACAGCCAAACATCCTGGGGCTGATGGACCCGAAGACCTACCAGACCCGGGAACTCGATGCTGTCCCCTGGACGTTCCCGGTCGAGGGGCAGCCGATCCGGGTGCTCCGCGACGACGAGCAGGACCGCCTGGTCATCGTCGGGTGAGGGGCCGCCATGCGTGCGCGGAAGGTGCCGGCGGCCGTTCTCGCCGATATCGCGGGTGCAGAGTGGGTGGACCCCGCCCGCCGGCCCTACGTCCGGGACGGCACCGCCTGGGTCCCGGTCCGGGAAGGGTATCCGGCCGACGCGGACCTTCCCGAGCGCGAGGCCTACCGGGGGCGCGGCTATCACCTCGTCGGGGATGTCGCGGTCCTCCACGGCGACGCGCCGTCGGAGGAGGAGCTCGCCGCGATCGTGGAGCACTGCCGCCCCCGGGGCGTCCTCCGGGTGAAGGGGTTCTCGGGCGCAACGCGCATCCCGGATGTGGAGGTCCTCTACGGGACCACGAGCGAGGTGCGCCACCGCGAGCAGGGCTACACGTTCATCCTCGACCCGGGCCGGGTGATGTTTGCGCAAGGGAACCGCAACGAGAAGGCGAGAGTCGCCGCGCTCGTCCGGCCCGGCGAGCGGGTTGCCGACATGTTCGCCGGGATCGGCTACTTCTCCATACCGGCGGCCGCAAGCGGCGCGCGGGTCCACGCGATGGAGATCAATCCGACAGCCTTTGAATACCTGGAACGCAATATTATGGCAAACCACGTCGCGGATCGGGTCACGGCAGAGGCCGGAGATTGCAGGACGCTCCTCTCCGGGGTCTACGACCGTGTCCTGATGGGGCACTTCGACGCCCCGTCGATGCTCGCCGACGCCCTCGCCCACACTCGTAGCGGGAGCGTGCTCCACGTCCACAGCATCGGGGACGCTACAGCCGCGATCCGCGATGCGGCGGCGGAGGCGGGCTTTGCGGCGGCGGTGATCTCCCGCCGGGTGAAGAAGTACGGCCCGCACGCGTGGCATATGGTGCAGGATGTGACGGTATCGTGAAGACACTCTTGGGAAAGACGGTGGTTCTCGCCGTGACGGGGAGTATCGCGGCTGTGGAGACGGTGAAACTCGCCCACGCCCTGCGCCGCCGGGGTGCAGAGGTGCAGGCGGTCATGACGGCGGCAGCAGCCGGGATCGTCCACCCCGATGCCCTGACCTACGCGACCGGGCGGCTGGCGATAACCCGGATCACCGGTCTCGTGGAGCACGTCCTCTACTGCGGGGAGGGCGGGGCGGCCGACCTCCTCCTCGTCGCTCCCTGCACGGCAAACACCATCGGGAAGATGGCCTCGGGTATCGACGACACCCCGGTCACGACCTTCGTGACGACTGCGCTCGGCCGGGGGATGCCGGTGGTGATCGCCCCGGCGATGCACGAGAGCATGTACCGCCACCCGGCCGTTGCAGAGAACTTACGAAGGCTCCGCTCCTGGGGCATCGACGTCGTCGACCCGAAGGTCGAGGAGGGGAAGGCGAAGGTCGCGGATATCGATACGGTCGTCCTCCACGCCGCGCGTGCGGTCTCCGGCCGACCGCTTTCGGGAAAACGGGTCCTCATCACGAGCGGGGCGTGCGCGGAACCCCTCGACGACGTCCGGGTCCTCACCACCCGGTCGACCGGGCAGATGGGGCGGGCGCTCGCGCTCGAGGCCTTCCGGCTCGGCGCCGACGTGACGGTGGTCCACGCGGGATCGTTTCCCTGCGTCCGAAATGTCCACGCGACGACCGCCGTGGAGATGCACCAGGCAGTCCTCCGGGTCTGCCGCGACGACGGGGTCGATATCTACGTCAGCGCGGCGGCTGTATCCGACTTCGCTCCTGAGCGCCGGGAGGGGAAGATCCCGAGCGGCTCACCGCTGACGGTCCGGCTCAACCCCCTCCCGAAGATCATCGACGAGGTGATGGCGGCCTTCCACCCCGTGACGGTGGCGTTCAAACTGGGCTGGCACGAGGAGGAGCGGGCGAGGGCGATGCTTGAGGCGGGCGCGAAGATGGTCGTCGTGAACACTCCCGTGGTGATGGGGGCGGCGGAGGGGTCGTTTCGGATCATGACCGCCGGCGGGGTTACCGAAGTGACGGGGAGCAAAGAGGAGGTCGCGGCGGCGGTATGGTCAGGACTGCTGTAGCCTTCTCTCCCGGGCACATATCCGGCTACTTCAAGCGGGTCGAGGGGCCCGACCCCCGGACCACCGGGAGCGTCGGGGCCGGCGTGGTCATCGACGAGGGGGTGCGCTCGACGGTCATTCCGGCCGCGGGAACAAGCGTCCGGGTGATCCGGCAGGGCCGCGTGAGCGCCGGGTCGCCGCCGGTCGAGTACGCCCTCGACCGGCTGGGGGTCACGGCCCGCGTCACCACGGAGTGCCGGCTCCCCATCGGCGCCGGGTTCGGCCTCTCGGCGGCCGCACTCCTCTCGACGCTCACGGGTGCAAACCACCTCTTCGACCTCGGCCTCTCCGCGGATGAGGTGGCCTCCCGGGCCCACGAGGCCGAGGTCGTTCACCGCACCGGCCTCGGGGATGTCGCCGCGAGCCAGGCAGGGGGTGTCGTCTGCAGGATGGGTCCCGGGATCCACGCGGAGATCATCCGCTTCTATCCGGAAGAGCCCCTCTATGCTGTGAGCCTCGGCCCGCTCCCGACCGCGTCGGTCCTCTCGTCCCCGGAAGCAATGGCGCGGATAGCCGCTGCGTATCCGGACCGCTGCCCCCGGGACCTCGCTGACTTCTGCCTGCTCTCAAGGCAGTTTGCCGAGAAAAGCGGGCTCATCGCGCCGGAGGTGCAGCGGGTGCTTCGCGCCTGCGACGCCGCGAATGTCCCGGCGAGCATGACGATGCTCGGAAACGGCGTCTTTGCCGCAGGCGATTCCGCACAGCGGGTGCTCTCGGGGTTCGGGGAGGTCTACCAGCTCCGGGTCGCACGCCGCGGTGCATACCTGATCGAGATGAAACCATGATACCAAAAGACCATCCACGGTACCGCTCTCTCATCGCCCGCGAGCGGCTGGCCCGGTGCGCCCGCGAAGGCGTCGTCGCCCTCGAGGGGCTTGCCGCGCACGGGCGCGGGGAGGCGTTTGACTACCTGATCGGCGAGCGGACGAGCGAGAGTGCAGCTCTCGCCGCCCGGACGGCCGCCGCCATGCTTCTCTCTGCCCGCCACCCGGTGATATCGGTGAACGGCAACACGGCGGCGCTTGCGGCGGAGGAGATCGCGGCCCTCCAGCGGGCGAGCGGTGCAGACGTCGAGGTGAACCTCTTCCACCGGACGGAGGAGCGGATAAGGCTGATCACCCGGCTCCTCGAGGAGCACGGCGTCCGGGTCCTCTCCGGGACCGCGGAACGGCTCGTCCCGCTCGCCCACGACCGCGGCCTCTGCCTCCGGGAGGGGATCGGGGACGCCGACGTGGTTCTCGTGCCGCTTGAAGACGGGGATCGCTGCGCGGCGCTCCGGGCGATGGGGAAGGCGGTCGTCACCATCGACTTAAACCCGCTCTCCCGGACCGCCCGCACGGCGACCCTGACGATCGTCGACGAACTGACGCGCGCGCTCCCCGCCATCACCGCGGCGTGCGCCTCCCTCGACCCGGACGAGCGCGAGCGCCTGGTCGCCTCGCTTGACAATACCTATCTCCTCCGGGCGGCAATAGATACGATGAGAGAGAGACTGGCCCATGCTCTGGAGTGAGGTCTACCGCCCGAAGGGGTGCGGGGATATCATCGGGCAGGACGAGGTCGTCCGCTATCTCGTCTCGTTTGCGGACGCCCGGAGCGTGCCCCATATGCTCATCTCAGGTCCGCACGGCACCGGGAAGACCGTGGCCGTCGAATGCCTGGCAAAACGGCTCTACGGTGAGAACTGGAAGGCGAACACCACCATCCTCAGCGCCGCCGATCTCCTCGGGCGGGGGAGGAGCGCTCTTGAGACGGACGAACGCTTTGCCCAGATCTACCGAAAGGACCAGAGCCTGATCGTCAACTTCAAGTACATCGTGAAGTGGTACGCCTCGATGCGCCCGCTCGACGCCGACTTCAAACTGATGGTCTTTGAAGATGCTGAAGACATGACGTTTGAGGCGCAGCAGGCCCTGCGCCGCACCATGGAGCGCTACAGCACCACCTGCCGGTTCGTCTTCATCACCATCCGGCCGTCGGCGATCATCCCCGCGATCGCATCGCGCTGCCTGCCGCTCTTCTTCGCCCCGCTTGAGAGCGCGCTCGTCCGCGCCCGCCTTGTGGAGATCCTCGCCGCGGAGGAGGCCACATGCCCGGCCGACGACCTCGACCTGATCGTCCACGCCGCACAGGGCGACCTGCGGCGGGCGATCCTGTACCTCCAGATCGTCGCCGGGGCGGGGAAAGGCCTCGACCTCGCGGAGGTGACGCGCTCCGAGACCTCAAATGTGGCAGCATCCGCGTTCGACGCCATACGGGCCGGCAACTTTGGCGCCGCACGCAGCATCGTCGAGTCGCTGATGATCGAGTATGGGCTCTCGGCGCGGGAGGTCGTCCACGAACTCCGGCAGGTGGTCAGGCGCGAGTACAACCACCCCGCCCTCGCCATCGCGCTCGCCGATGCGGATTGTCGGCTCTGCCACAACGCAAACGATTTTGTGCAGATCAACGCACTTCTTGCCCGGATCGCCCGGGAGGTGTTCAGTGAAGAAAGTACAGCAGCACTATGACGAGATCGCCGATATCTACGACGACCGCTACGACGGCAACCGCGGGAGGTACTACCATGGGCATATCTCCGACCACGTGATGAGCGTTCTTCCCAGGGGTGGGTTCCTCCTCGATATCGGGTGCGGGACCGGGCTCTTTGTGGAGCGCTACATCGAGGAGGGGGGCCGGGCGGTCGGCCTTGATATCAGCCCGGGGATGGTCCGGCACGGGCGGCAGCGCTGCCCGGAGAGCGGGTTCTTCGTCGGGACCGCCGAGGTCCTCCCGTTCCGGGACGCCGCCTTCGACGCCCTTGCAAGCCTGCTCGCCTTCAGTTACGTCCCCGACCCGGAGGCGATGCTCCGGGAGTGCTACCGGGTCTTAAAGCCCGGCGGCCGGATCGCCGTCTGCACCCTCTCGCGGACGGTCTTCACGAGCCTTGTCCCCGTCATCTACCAGGTAGGGGAGAAGGTCGGCCTGAAGAAGGTGGGTGTCGGGGATTTCGGCGAGCACTACTACACCAACGGCGAGATTGCCGGGCTCTTCCGGGAGGCGGGGTTCGAGGGCGTCTCGGTCAGCCGGTGCTCGTTTGCACACTTAAACCTCGCGGATCCGGTGTTCGCACTCGCCCGGAAGGTGGAGCCTTTCGTCGAGGAGAACCTCCCCTACCTGGCTTATAACGTCTGTGCGGGCGGGAAAAAACCGGAGGGTTAGGTCACGTCTGTGAGGGGGACACACGGGCTGTCCCTCTGACCTCAACCAGGAGACGTAGAGCGGTTGCGCCCCGCCCTCGCGGCAAACCGGCTCCCGGATTGCTCGATCTCCTATATGACCAGGGCTATCGAGACCGGACTCGCGATGCTCATCCTTCTGCAGAAAGATGACAACCTGACGACAGTCGCGGAGAGCCTCGACGCTTGTGGCGATGGGGATGCCGACGGCGTTTTCCAATGCAGGCCACCCGTTCGTCTTCCTCGTCGTCGAGAAGGATTCGGGCACGGTCCTCTTCATAGGGGGATCGTCAATCCCGAAAGCCCGTGGCGGGTGCGGAGCGGAGGCTGCTCTCTCTTCCCCCGTCGGCAACGGATACCGGGGCAGTCGCCGGTCGCCCGTTTCGTGGGAGGAACAGGATTAGTGCATCGATTCCAGATGAACAGACCATATCGGGCCTTCGTCCCCTCCCCCACGGAGCGCTCCCCTCCGGCAACCCCCACCCCGCCCGCGCTCCACCCGGGTGGAATACCCATACGCTTCTCCGGCACCCCCCACCCCGCCCGCGCTACGCGCTCCTCCCCCGCCCCCCCCACCGGGGGCGAGGGCAGTCATGGCGATACCCGGGGGAAGGCCGTGCCAGAGGATGGTGCTGGCGGCGGTTTCCCTGAGGGGTCAGATGAGGTTCAGGAGTTAGCCTGAACCCGGTTCTCCCCCGGGTTCTCCCCGTGCACTGGACCGTGGTGGATATCGCCATCGGGGGAGGGGACCGGGGAGGGTACCCGTACGTTCCTCCTCAAAGCCCCCGCCCCCCGGAGGGGGGGCAGTACGTGGGGATACCGGGGAAAAACCGTCTCCCGGGATGCAACCCCCGGACAGTGTGAAAAAAAGATCATACTCTCCTCTGTTGGGAGTGCCGGTAATTGAGAATCGTTGCATTAGTCTGGATGCTATAACCTGTTACCCTCAAACTTGTCTCTGAAAGACCCAATACCCCAACTACATAGGGGTGTAACGTCATGCTGGTCACATTTGAGGTAATCTATGGTGATGGATGGTGGAGCGCCAGCGCACATGCACCCGGGAATGCCATCTATACCCAGGGTAAAAGCATCGGAGAGCTCATCGATAATATCCTGGAAGCAACGTCGCTCCATTACACGGAAGAACTTGGAGCGTGAGAACAGATCACCATCATAACCAGGTATAAGTCAAAAACCCATGAACAGGAAAGCCAGATTCCATCATATTTTGAGTATAAGGTAGACATCATTGCCGCGACACCCGGTTGTTAGTGGATTTAAGTGACCAAAGTCCTTGAAAAACTCTGATTTTCTTTTCTCCGGCAGACCGGAAGCCATGTCCAGATGCATAAGGTTGTTGAAGGCAAACGACTCCGGGTTACCGTACCCCTTCACGATGAGCTCAGCGTGGCTACCCTGAACACAATCGTCACCGATGTTGCAGATTTTGAGGGTATGACAAAAGAGCAGATTTACGATCTCTTACGATAGCCCCCTTCAAAAGGATAACAGGTAGCTCCCCTCCGATCGAGAGCACACCCGATTTGCTCACGAAGAGCGGAGCCGGGAGAGGATCCGCTCTTTCTTTGCAAGCGCCGCTTCCGCCGCCCGCTCGACCCCGATCTTCATCTCCTCGAAATCTCTTTTATCCCCGTCCACGACCTTCTTCACCGGGGTGTAGGCCGACTCCCTGAATCGGGGCGAGAAGTCCCGGATCTCGCCGCCGACCTTGAGGACTGATTCTGGTTTTCCTTCCTCAACATAGCCGATCTCTTTCATCGCGACGCCTGCCGACCCGACGACCCGCCGGACCTCAGGTGCAACCTCAGGCGGCGCGACGACCAGGAGGGCGTCGAGGGAGACGCCGAGGTAGTCGATCTCGAGGGCATCGAGCATCTTGAGGACCTTCGGCTGCACGAGCGTGCGGAGTTCGTCCTCCTCGACGACGATCCGGCAGCCGGCGGTCTCCGCCATCTCGTAGGCGTCGCCCCGGAGGCCGCCGTTCGTGACGTCGGTCATGGCGTGGATCCCGGAGAGAACACTGCTCGCAAGGAGCGCTTCGCAGGCTTTCAGGAAATGGAGGTTGATCGTCTCATCGACGACCTCCGGGAACCCCGAGTAGATCGCGGCGGTGGCGATCGTCCCGCCGCCGGCCCCCTCGGTCATGAGGAGGACGTCGCCGGGGGCGATCTGTTTTCTGGCCGTGAGGTGCCGGGCGACCCCGACGGCGCCGACACAGCCGGTCATCCGGGAGCCGAGCACCATGTCCCCGCCGATCCGGAGGGTGGAGCCGGTCACGAGGGGGACACCCATCGCCTCGCCGACGGCGGAGACACCCGCCGTGTAGTCAAAGATCTTCGCGACGTCGCCGTCGTCGGCGACGTGGATATCGGAGAGGAGCGCGACGGGTTTTGCCCCCATCACGTAGACATCCCGGAGCGTCGCCCGGGTGACGTGGAACCCGGCGAGGAAGGGGAAGTCGGAGAGGCGGGAGTGCATCCCGTCGACGGTGGTGATGATATATTCCCCGGCGGCACGCACAGCACCGGCGTCGTCCATCTCGTCGACGCCGACCGCGGCCGACGTCCTGCCGATGATCCGGGCGAGCTGCCGGTGGGCGAAGAAGTCCCCGGACCCCCTCGACCCGACACCGAACTCACCCATCGTCGAGCCGGAGGGCTCGAAGGTGAAGAGGTCGCCGGACAGGTCGGTCGAGTTCTTCGCCTCGGCAAGGACCGCCCTGGCGAATTCTTCGGCATAGGCGGGGCTGATGCGGTTGCGCTTGATCGTGAGGATATCCCGGGAAAGAAGACGCACGATATCGTCGTCAGGGGTGCCGGCAGCAAGGTGCCGGCGGCTGATCTCTTCTACATCCATTGTAAGAGTGGTCGGTGCCCGAAGAGATAAAAGGAGTGGCGGCGGAGTTCTTCTCGCGGGCAAAGATTCAAGCGGATCCGCCCCGAATACTGATGGATGACGGGTGCGCAGATGGTCTCCGCATGTTCCATCGCCGGTTCCGATTCCGGGGGAGGGGCGGGCATCCAGGCGGACTTGAAGACGTTCACGGCGCTCGAGGTCTTCGGGCTGACGGTCGTAACGGCGGTGACGGCCCAGAACACCCGTGAGGTCAGGGGAACGTGGATGCTTCCCCCCGAGGCTGTGCGGGCTCAAGTAGAGGCGGTTGCCGACGATTTCTCCATCGGGGCGTGGAAGACCGGGATGCTCGGCGATGCCCGGAATATCCGGGCCGTCGCGGGGGCCCTGCCGGGCAGCGCCGTGCTCGTGATCGACCCGGTGATGGTCTCGACGTCAGGCTACCGGCTGCTCGACGAGGATGCCGTCACGGATCTTATCGAGCTGCTCATCCCCCGGGCGGCGGTCGTCACCCCGAACCTCCCGGAGGCGGAGGTGCTTGCGGGTATGCAGGTTGCAACCCTGGACGATATGGCCGAGGCCGGCCGGCGGATCCTCGACCTCGGCGCCGGGGCCGTGGTGGTGAAGGGGGGGCACCTTGCCGGCGGTTCGGCGGTCGACATCCTCGTCGACCGGGATGGAGTGACTGAGGCCTCCGGGCGCCGCTACCCCTACTCGGTGCACGGGTCCGGATGCTGCTTCTCTGCGGCGCTCGCCGCATACCTTGCCCGGGGAATGGCTGCGCGCCCCGCGTTCGCCGCGGCCCGGGAGTTCATCGACACGGCCATCGGAAGAGCGGTCGGAGGCCCGGGGCCGCTCCGGATCGTCAACCCCGGGGGAACGATCCTTCGCCGGCACTGAAATAATAGTTCTATTACGGGGCAAATTTTCGATGAATATTTCCAAATTTTGCTGAAAAATCCTAAAATTATCATGAGACGGATGCATGGTAAAATCCCCGTATAACGAACATTATCCTGTAGAAATGAGAAATACTCTATTGAGAGTTCAAAAACAAATGCGGAATTTTAATAAATACAAACTGGTAAGTATTGTAAGAATGGATGAGATCGATGATGCGATTCTTCGGGAACTGCAGAGAGACGGGCGGATGTCTATGGCAGAGCTCGGTTCGATGCTGGGTATCGCACCGTCGACGGTCTTCAAACGGATCGAGAAGCTGAAGAACGCCGGTATCCTCGAACGGTTCACGATCGTCATCAACCAGAAGTGTTTTGAGCATACCCTGATTGCTTTTCTGAACGTCAGGGTCCACCCGGACGGAAAGCAGGAGGTCGAGGCGTTTACGCGAGACCACCCGGGCATCCTTGAGGTCTACGAGGTGCTCGAACCCGGGGACTTCTTCGTCAAGGTCCGGGTGCAGAACATATCCGAGCTGAAGCGGAGCGTGCTCATCCCTCTCTCCGGCCTTCCGGGGGTGAAAGAGATCCAGACGATCATCTCCGTACGGAAGATCAAGGAACAGCGATAGGGTGGAACTGAATGCAGATTGAGATTATGCAGCAGATGCTTGCGATCGTGACGCTCTCCCTCGGAGCGCTCCTGATCACGGTCATCTTCAACGCCTACCGGATTGTCAGGCAGCCGACCCTGCTCTACTTCATCTACGGGCTTTTCACGCTGATCGTGGGGATCACGTTCGCGGACCTCGTGAGCGTCTTCACACCGGATGCCTTCACCGCCCTCTGGTCGGCGGTCTTCTCCCGTATCGTGGTGATCCTGGGGCTCTGCGTGATGGCCTACGGTATCCTGAGAGGATGAGATGCGCACCGGTACCTCGTTTGCCCGGGACTGGCAGCTGCTCAAGATAGCCCGGTCCCTGCGGCGGCACGATGTCGCCGGGCCGCTGGTGCGGATTCTCCTTGCGGACGCCTCCGGGGACCTCGTGGACCGGGTCGCCGCCATCGCCGGGAAACTTGGTGAAGAGGACGGGACGGCGCTTATCGCCCGTAACGAGGAGCGGTTCGATCCGCCCACCCTGATGGAGGGGCTCCTCCTGATGTGGGGGATCCCCTGCGACTCCCGGGAAACCGCCGATGGGAGCATGGTCATCACCATCGGCGGCAACGGCACAGCGCTCCAGGAGACCTTCGCGGACGTTCGGGTGGCCGCGCCCTACCTTGCCGGCTACGCCCGTGCACTCCAGCCGGACGCGGCCCTCACGGGCGACGCCGGCAGGATGACGCTCAGGTTCCCGCCCCGCGGGTAGGGCGGTTCCCTTCGAGCTTAAGTGGTCACAGCGGCGTTGCTGCCCCGGGAGCAGGACCGCCCGGGCCCGGTGCGGCCGTATCTCCTCCCGGGTCATCTACGAAGGTTCATCTCCGGTGCGTCCGTCGATCCCTTGAGGAGATCGTATGGAGGGAGATCGCGGTCTGCGGGAGTTGCGGGATGCCACTTGCCCGGGATGAGGGCGCCGGGACGGAGGCTGACGGGATACGGAGCGTGAACAGCTGCGCCTACTGCTACCGGAACGGCGCTTACACCGAACCGGATCTTACGCGGGAGCAGGCGGCCGAGCGGTATGCGCCGATGATGGCCTCAAACCCCGGGATGCCCGTCGAGAGAGCAAAAGAGATGGTGCAGCAGTATCTCTTGATGCTCCTGCGGTGGCGAAGGCAGGAGCAGTGACGAACCCTGCGCCCACCGGTGAGCGCGGGAACATCCTGCTCCCGCTCCGGTCCGGGCGGACCACCGCAGCCCGAAGCATGCGGATCGCTTGCGCTTCGCGTGAGACGGTTCTGTCGAACCCCTGCCTGTTCGTTCCGGAAGATCGCATCCCGTACATCGATTCTCAATTACCGGCACTCTCAACAGAGGAGAGTATGATCTTTTTTTCACACTGTCCGGGGGGTTGCATCCCCGGGCACGGATTTTCCCGGGTATCCCCATGCACCGTCCTCGCCCCCCGAGGGGGGGGCGGGGGCTTTGGGGAGGAACGCCCGGGTACCCACCTGCGGGGAGGCTGGAGAGAAACTTATGGGTACCTGCCTGTGGGGAGGGGGAATGCCCCCTCCCCGGCCCCCTCCCCCGATGGCGATATCCCCACGGTCCACTGCACGGGGGATCCCGGCGAGAAACCAGTTCCGGGGCGGTTCTCCCCTGTCTATCCTTTCGGGAAACCGGCGTCGATACCGCTTCCTGGCACGGCTTTCCACCGGGTATCGCCACGCACTGCCCTCGCCCCCGGGAGGGGGCGGGGGAGGAGCGCGCAGCGCGGGCGGGGTGGGGAGGATGGAGAAGCGTATGGGCATTCCACCTGGGTGAAGCGCGGGCGGGGTGGGGGGGACGGAGGGGAGCGCTCTGTGAGGGAGGGGACGAAGGCCCGATAGGGTCTGTTCATCTGGAATCGATGCGCTAGCGGTACCCGGACACTGGACTCCGCGAACTTCCGCGGCAATGCGAGAGGCGCCTGATGCGGATAGCGATCGAGCCTCTCGCGTTGAGCGCGATGCCGCGAAGCGCGATAATCCGAAGGGCCGGAGTTCGAGCACCGAAAGGTTGCGAAGGGAGGTCGACGGTTTGACCTTTGGGGGAAGAGCCGGGCCCGGGTGGGGTGGGGGGACGGGGGGTATTGCCTTGTTGCGAAGAGGGCTCGCCCCGGGGAAAATTCAGATCGAGGGACGGGGACGAACACCAGGGCCGGCACAGGGGTTCCCCGGGCAGCCGCCGTGCCCCCTCACCGGGATATGCAGCACGGGTTCTGGCACCCCCTCCTTCTGCCGTCCGGCAGGGTCTCGCCGGGCCAGAGCAGGAAAAAGCAGTCTCCTGACCGGATCCTGACAAACACGCGGCAGGCCGTTCTGGACTGCCAGAAAATAGGCCGGAGTTCGCGGGAAAACATTTCCAAGGTTTTATCCCGCGGACTCCGGCTTCCCTTGCGCCCCGGCACGAGCGCATCGAGGTCTTTCTGGGAACTCAAGATGGTTGTTCGACGGTCGTCCACACGCCCGCCGGACAGGCCGGGCGCAAACACGTGCTCTGCTGTCGACGCACCCGGGGCGGTAATGATGGGCTGTTTTGCCCGTCATCACCACCGCAGGTCCCCTTCCAGGGAGAGGGTCTTACTTGAACACGTTGAAGATCTGGTCGCTGCCGGTCGCGAAGAGCCGCTCCCGCTCGGCCTGCTCCTCAACGAGCGCAAGCACCGGGAGATCCATGTCCACACCCGGGGTGTGGCCGAACATCCTCTCCATGTCCGTCTGCAGGGCGTGCATGTAGAGCGAGTTCGCGATCTCCATCGGGCAGTTCTCCTCGCACTGGCCGCAGTTGACACAGGAGTCCGCCACGTGGGCGTAGCGGATCAGGTGGAACATGAACGGCACAGGGAGCACGCCCGGCGGCACCAGGTAGGGTTTCTTCGTGCTGCACTCGACGCAGTAGCAGATCGGGCAGTTGTCGATGCAGGCGTAGCACTTGGTGCACCGGGACGAGTCCTCCATGATCTTCTGGAGGCGTTCCTTCCCCTCACCGAGCCCCTCGAAGTAGCGTGCCCGCCACTTGTCGCCGAGCTTCAGCATGGCGTTCTCGACCTTGCCGCGGATCTCGATTCCCTTCGGGTTCGCGGGCTCGGTGGCGACCGCCCCGGCCTTCACGGCCCTGCTCAGGAGATCCGCTCCCTTCCCGGAGCAGACCTCGACGAACGTGGCCTTCCCGGCCTTATCACCGATGACACCCCAGTTCCCGCAGGCGAGGTCGGCCTGGCGCGGGACCTTCATCTTGCACCGGCGGCAGTTCGCCCGGCGGCCGAAACCCGCTTCCTCGAGTTCGTCCATCGAGATGCCCTTGTGCTGGCCGTCCTTGGTGACGATGATGAACTGACCCTTGTCGATCTCCTCCTTGACGACATCGTTCGGGTCAACCCCGAACTTCTCGCGGATCATCTTCCGGGCGGACACGGGGCTGACCGAACCGCCGCAGTTGACGCCGATCAGGAGGAGGTTGTCCAGGTTGACCTGGTTGCGCTTCGCAAGCTCGTAGATGCCCATCGCGTCGCAGCCCTTCACCGTCACGGCAAGGCGCATATCCTCGGCGCCCCCGAGGTACTTCTTGATCAGCTTCGCAAGCAGGAGCGTCCCGCAGTGGAGCGAGCCTGCCGTCTGCGCGATCTCGGCCGGATCGGTGATCAGCGTCGGCACCGCGTCGTAGAGGTCGACGCCCTTCTTCACCGCCAGCACGCCGTCGACGATGTCGTTTTCCAGGGCAAACTTGAGGAGCCCGGTCACCGCGCCGCCGCATTCCGCGACCTTCGCGATATCGGGGCTCGTCGTCCAGGCGTATACCATATCTCCCTTTGCTACCATCTCACTGCACCCCCGTGATCTTCTCGACGGCAACCGCACTGTGCTTCAACTCCGGCATCTTGGAGAGCGGGTCGAGAGCGGTGTTCGTCAGCTGGTTCACAGATCCCTTCCCGCCGAAGTGCATCGTCATCATCAGCACACCGGGCGCGACCTCATCGGTCACCCTGGCAAGGGCCTCTGCCTGTCCGCGCCTGCCCCGGAGCCGGATCTTCTCTCCGTTCTGGATCTTCAGCCGCGCGGCATCCTCGTTGTTGATCTGCACGTAGGCTTCGGGCACCTCGTGGTGGAGGATCTTCGCCCGTCCGGTCTGGGTCCGGGTGTGGTAGTGGAAGATCAGACGTCCGGTCATCAGGGTGAACGGATACTCGGCGTCGGCGACCTCCGCAGGCGGCCGGTGCTCGAGCCCGAAGAAATGCCCGAGGCCGTCGGCCGACGAGAACTTCTCGCGGTGCAGGATCGGGGTTCCCGGGTGCTCCAGGGTTGGGCAGGGCCAGTGGACTGCTTCGGGCTTCTCTAACCTATCGTAGGAGATGCCGGCCATCGACGGGGTGACCCGCCGCATGTCGTCCCAGATATCCTCCGGCGAGTTGAAGTCGAATCCCGCAAGGCCGAGTTTGTGGGCGAGGTCGACGAAGATCTGCCAGTCCTCCTTCGAATCGCCGGGGGTCTGCACGGCCTTCCTGATACGGTTGACCCGCCGCTCGCCGCTCGTGAACGTCCCGTCCTTCTCGGCGAAGGAGGCGCCGGGGAGGATCACGTCGGCGTACTGCGCCGTCTCGGTCATGAAGAGGTCCTGCACGACGAGGAAGTCCAGTTTCTCAAGCGACCGCATGACGTGGTTCGAGTCGGGATAGGAGACGACCGGGTTTAACGCGAAGATGTACATCGCCTTGATCGGGTCGCCGCACTGGGTGATCTGCTCCGTCAGGGTCACGCCGTACTCGCTTGCAAGCCCGGTGACGCCCCAGAGTTCCTCCATCCGCTTGCGGGCGGCATCGTCCTCGCACTTCTGGTAGCCGGAGAAGACGTTCGGGTAGGCCCCCATATCGCAGGCGCCCTGGACGTTGTTCTGGCCACGGAGCGGGTTGACGCCGACTCCAGGTCTCCCGACGTTGCCGGTGAGCATCGCGAGGTTCCCAAGCGACCTGACGTTGTCCGTCCCGGTCGTGAGCTCCGTGATGCCGAGGCAGTAGATGATCACCGCATTCTTGGCGCTGGCATATATCCGCGCGATCTCCTTGACCCGCTCGGTGGGAACGCCGGTGATCGACTCGACCTCCGCGTACTTCTCGACGGTCTTCATCAGGTCGTCAAAGCCCGTGGTCCGCTTCGCGATGAACTCCTTGTCGTGGAGATTCTGCTGGATAATCCAGTACATGATCGAGTTGATCAGGGCGATGTTCGTCGAGGGGTTGTAGCGGACGTAGTGGTCGGCCAGGCGCGCCGTGGGCGTGTAGCGCGGGTCGCAGACGATGACGGTCTTGCCCGCCTTCTTCGCCTGGAGAACCCGGCGGCCCGCGAGCGGGTGCGCCTCGACACTGTTCGCGCCGATCATGAAGACGACGTCTGCGTTCAGGACATCCTCGAAGGGATTCGTCGCGGCACCGGAGCCGAACGAGAGCGAGAGCCCCGCGACGGACGGTCCGTGGCAGATACGCGCGCAGTTGTCGATGTTGTTGGTCTTGAAGGCCACCCGCGCGAGTTTCTGCATGATGTAACACTCTTCGTTCGGCGTCCGGCACGAGACCTGGAACCCGAGCGCCTTCGGCCCGTACTTGTCGCTGATCTCCTTGAACTTCGAGGCGACGAGACTGAGCGCCTCATCCCAGGACGCTTCTTCGAACTTGCCATTCCTCTTGATGAGGGGCTTTGTCAGCCGGTCGGGGCTCTGGACGAATTCCCAGCAGGTTGCTCCCTTGGGGCAGAGTTTTCCCTCGTTGATCGGGCTCCTCTTGTAGGGTTCTACCCCTACGAGTTTGCCGTCGTTCACCACAAGGTTAAGGCCGCACCCTACACCGCAGTAGGGGCAGGTCGTGGGAACGTACCGTAACTTTCCGTTGGTTTCTGTCATTCACATTCTCCCGATTGTTGAGTTCAACGTCGGTTGCCAGGCATGTCAGGAAAGGCGGACATGCACACAAAGTTGTTTTACTCTAATAAGTAGTATATAAATTTAAACTTACCCTTTTAACATTCACCGGGATGCCACCAAGTATAGTTGATCTTGATGCGTCACCAGACCGGTCATTCGAGATATATCGCCTCATATTGCTTATATTCCGATTAAACATGATTTATTCTGTTATATCCTGAATATACTATTCGGATGTAAATTAAATTTAATTTAACGATCCAAAATGTTTACAACTAACCTTGACCCAATATTCTTCCGTGCAACCGAGATTGAATCATACATGGGACGACATCGAGGCCAGGCTCAGGTCTAAAGGCTCCTCCCCGGAGATGATCGAGCACTTCCGGCGATGCATCGATTTTCACACGTTCGCAGCCCCCGGGCTCCTGGTGGGGGTCTTCATGGTGGATTACGCCCTGGAACTTCTCAACCCTCCCCGGGACGAGAAGATCTACGCCGTATGCGAGACCACGAAGTGCCTGCCCGACCCCCTCCAGATGATCGCCCACTGCACGACCGGTAACCACCGCCTCAGGGTGCTCCCGATCGGGAAGTTCGCCATCACCATGAACAGGCCGGCCGAGACCCCGCTGGTGGACGGGATCCGGGTCTTCGTCGACGGCGACAAGATCGTGCGGTATCCGACGTTTGCCCTGTGGTACACCAAAGACCCGTGCTTCGACCCGCGAGCCCGGGGCTCTGCGCTGGTCGACGAGATCATCGATGCCGGGCGCGGTCTTCTCTCGCATGAACGCGTGCGGGTGAAAGTACCCCAGAAATGGCCCTGGAGATCGGCCATCTGCTCCATCTGCGGCGAGATGGTCCCTGACAACCTGCTTGTCAGCGGTGCCTGTGCCGACTGCCGGTCCCAGTCCTACTACGAGAAGACGGCCTACTGAAGGGAGAAGATCCCCCCCTTTTCCCCCACGGAAAGGATCTATAGGGACATGGGTCCATTGTCACAGATGCACCGCATGGAAATCTTCCCCATCGGGATCGTGCACTCCGGCGTCCGCTCCCGGAGCGGTATGCCGGTCCAGGGCGTCGACGCCGAGATCGAGGTCTTCCCCGACTACGTAGCAGCGCTCTCCGGCATCGGGGAGAGTTCGCACCTGATCCTGATCTGCTGGCTCCACGAGGCGGACAGGAGCGTCCTGAAGGCCGTGGCCCGGAAGGTTTCAAGCGACCTCCCGGAGAAGGGCGTCTTCTCCCTCCGGTCTCCGGTACGGCCGAACCCTCTCTCGGTATCGGTGGTGCGGTTGCGCGATCTCCGGGAAGGGCGAATCCTTGAGCTCGCGAACGTCGACCTGATCGATGGGACGCCGGTGATCGACATCAAGCCTTACCAGAGGGGATGGGATTGCGTCTTCTCTGCGACCAGCCACGACCGGACTGAGAAGATCCAGAAGATGGGGCCCGGAGAGTACCGGGAGAGCCTCATCCGCGAGGCGGTGAACTACCACGGGGAACTCTGCCCGGGCGTGGCGGTCGCGGTGCGGATCGCGGAGGCGGCGACGCGCATCCTCGGGTGCGACCTCGCGGTGCCGCAGGTCTCGATCGCGCCCGGCGCCGATCCCTGTATCGCCGACGCCCTCATCGGGATCACCGGGGTTCGCCCGGGAAACCGCCGGCTGAGGCACCCGGGCGGGGAATGCTGCGCCTTTGCCGGGCCCGGGGTGGAGGTGATCTTCCGCCTCCGGGATGCTCCTGGGAGCGTCGAAGCTGTCCTTGCGGCGCGCGAGGCATCGCTCTTCGACTGTGAGGTCAGCTCCCGGTGCGACTGATGGTTAAATGGTTAATTTTTAACCAGGAGTAATGGATAGTTGTATACGTCGCGGGCGGGGGGGCGCAAACCCTCCGCCCGGCACGCTATAAGGGAGTCATGAGTATGCCACGCCGGTACCTGAATCTTACCCCGCTTCCTGAAGCGCTCGCGGCGATGCGGCGGGCGTTTCCCCCGTCGGACCATGCCGAGACCGTGCCGTTGCGCCTTGCTGTCGGCAGGGTGACGGCCGAACCCCTGTATGCAGAGTATTCCGTTCCCGAGGTCGACATCGCGAAGTTCGACGGCTACGCGGTGAAGAGCAGGGATACCCCGGGGGCGCAGGACCAGCGGCCGCTGCCCCTTCTTGAGTATGCCCGCATCAACACCGGTGAGATGCTCCCCCCTGCGTTTGACGCCGTCGTCATGGTCGAGGATACCTGGGACGACGGCGGCACGCCCTGGATCAGGAAGTCCGCCGCGCCCTGGCAGAACGTCCGGCACGCTGGCGAGGATATCCGTGCCGGCGAACTCGTCCTCCCGAAAGGCCACCGGATCCGGCCGTTCGATCTTGGCGCGCTCGCGACCTACGGCATAACCCGGATCGCCGTCCGGTCGGTCCGGGTCGGCATCATCCCGACGGGGAGCGACCTCGTCCCGCTCGGCGTGGCGCCCGCCCCCGGCCAGACGATCGAGACGAACACCCTCATGGCGGAGGCTTACCTCACCCGGATGGGAGCGACCTGCCATCGTTACGGGATCGTTCCCGACGATCCGGACCTGATCCGGAGCGTGCTCGAGGCGGCGGTCGCCGAGAACGATCTCGTCATCCTTTCGGCGGGTTCGTCGGCCGGTTCTCGGGACTTCTCTCGCGATGTCGTCGGCGCGCTCGGGGAGATCATCTTCCACGGCATCGCGGTCCGGCCGGGAAAACCGGTGCTGCTCGCGAGCGTCGACAGCAAACCGGTCCTCGGGATGCCGGGCTACCCGGTCGCCGCGCAGACCGTCCTCCGGGAGGTTGCCGGGAACCTGCTCGCGTGGTGGGGGCTCCCGGCGCTCCCGGGGGAGGAGCTGGACGTCCGGTTGTCGCGGAGGCTGGCGTCCGACCTCGGGTTTGACGAGTTCGTCCCGGTCTCGGTCGGGCGGGTGGACGGCACCTGCTTTGCGACCCCCCATCCCCGGGGGGGCGGCATCCAGATGGCGGTGGTCCGGGCGAACGGCTACATCCACATCCCCGCCGAGCGCGAGGGGATCGAGGCGGGCGAGGAGGTGCGGGTCCGGCTCACCGTCCCCTCGGCCTCCATCCCCCGCACGCTCATCTGTGTCGGCGTGCGCGACCCCACCATCGCTGAACTCGGCAACTGCCTCGCAGATGCCGGCTACCTGCTCCACTGCTGTAAAGCCTCGACGATGGGGGCGGTGCTCGCTCTACGGGCGAAGACCTGCCACGCTGCGTCGGTCTCTCTCGCGGAGACGGAAGCGGCCTGGAACGACCGGGTGCTCCGGTACCTGCCGGGGGTCGATCTCCTGCGGGTGCAGGTGGCCCGGACGGAACTTGGGCTTGTGTCGGCCGGCGACCTCGATACCGACACCCTCGCGTCGCTCAGGTTCGTCAACCACCCAAAAGGCACGGCGGCGCGGGCCCTTCTCGACGCATGGCTGGACAGGGAGGGTATCGATGCCGGCAGCATCGCCGGGTACGGGCACGAGGTGAAGACGCCCGCGGCCGTCGCCGCGGCCGTCGGCAACGGGTTTGCCGACGCGGGCGTCTGCCCGGCCGCCACGGCGCGGGAGGCGGGACTCCGGTTCATCCCGCTCGGCTACGAGACGCGCGACCTCCTGGTCCGGGAGGAGCTTGCCGCGGACGAAGGCGTCGCATGCCTCATCCGTTCTGCCCGGTCGCCGGAGTTCGGGGAGCGCCTCCGGTCGCTGGCGAGGTGCCACGCCGACCGGCAGGCCGCACGTGCCGGATAATGGATCACGGCGTCTGGGAACTCTATACATCCCGTCCCGCTCCTTCCCGGTCTTCGCGTCAACGCGCGAGGCTCTATCAGTATGGAGTCCGGGACCGGGTTTCACGCGGAAGTTCACGGGGCGTTGAGGATCCCCCTCATGCGCCCCAGAATATGGTCAGCCCACTCGCTCTGCCCAGCGGGCGAACTCCTCCGCCCTGCATTCCCACCCTGAAGCGGCGCCGGTTCGAAAAGAACATCCCGGATCCGGTACGACCACTCTTCATGCCAGTCAGCGAACAGACGCAGAACCAGATCATGGCAGTGCTCCGGCGGATGGCGGAGGCGACCGCGAAGAAGGATATCGACGGCGTGGTGGCGCTTGCCGACCCCGGTTTTCGAGCGTTCGGGACCGGTCCCGACGAGAAGGTGATCGGAAGGGAGGCCTACCGCCGGCACCTTGAACGCGACTTTTCGCAGGCGGAGACGATCACACTTGAGTTATCCGACGTTCATATCGGCGCCGAAGGGACGGTTGCGTGGGTCATGGCCGATATGGCGTACCATATCGTCGTCGGTGGTGTCCCGCAGACCCTGAACGGGCGGCTGACGGCGGTGCTCCGGGGGACGGGCCATGCGTGGGTCTTTGTCCAGATGCACTACTCTCTCCCGGCGGCGGACCAGGAGGCCGGGCGGTCGTACCCGGCGGTATGACTTCTTTTTCAGTCCTCTGAAACCCCTGTCCCGTTCCCGGCGCCCATCCCCCCCTCTCTGTAGGGGGTACATATCTCTCCGGCATCCCCCACCCCGCCCGCGCTTCGCGCTCCTCCCCCGCCCCCGCCCGCAGGAAGGGGGCAGTGCTCGCGATAGCCGGTGGGAAGCCGTGCCCGGGAGCGGCGCTGACGGCGGTTTCCCGGAGGAGGTAGGGGAGAGCAAGCCTGGACTCTGCTCTTCTCCGGGCTCTCCCCATGGAGTGGACCGTGGTGGATATCGCAACTCGGGGGAGGGGGAGAATCTCCCTCCCCGCAGGGGCTACCCGTACGCCGCTCTCCGTCTCCCCGCAGGTGGGCTACTCATACATTCTTCTTCGGCCCCCGCCCCGCCCCCACCCGGGGACGATGCCCGGGAGTGCCCCGGGATGTGATGCGTGCTTCGCGAGAGGTACCGGTGTGGAGGTGGTGGCGGTCCCTCCCGTTGCCGCGAAACGCCCGGGGCCGGGAGACATGCCCTGCAAAAAAAGTATTCCGGCGGTCCCCTGCTCACGGCTCCGCCGTAAAGAAGAGGACCACCCTGCCGTCGCCGTCGATGACCGCGAGCGTCCCGCCGACGATCCGGTAGCCCGCCGCAGACCGGAGCAGGTCCAGGTAGGCGTTCTCCTGCTCCATGACCCCTGTGGGCCCGGCGGGCGGGGCTTTCGTCGCGATGATCCGCTCCACGGCAAGCCCCGTCTCGTTGAGGCGGTATGGGGCCGAGTACGCATTGCACCCGGCGGACCCCGAGAGCGTGCCGTCACGGTCAAAGACCAGGGTGATGGCGGTCCCCGGGAGCGGCGAGGCGACGGTGCTGCCGCCGGTGCTGTAGTGGGTCAGCCGCCATCTCGTCGCGAGCAGCGGCACGTGGAGAGGCTCCCCGGCCCGCACAAAGACGAGCAGGTCCTGACCCGACGGGCCGGAGATAGTGAGCCTGTCGCCCTCAACCCGGTAAGAAGCGGCCGCAACGAGGAGTTCCCGGTACCGGCTCTCCTGCTGTGCAAGGTCCTGCTCCGCCGCAGGGTGTGCGCCCGTGGCGGTGAGCGGCTCAACTGCGATCGTGGAGCCGTTGATCCGGTAGGAGGCGGAGTAGAGGTTGCACCCGGCAGACCCCGAGAGCGTGCCGCCGTCGCCGAAGATGATGAACGGTTCCGCCCCGGGCAGGGGCGCGATGACGGAGCCGTTATCGGCACAATACCCGACCAGGCCCCACGCCGTCCCTGCAAGCGGTTCGGTGACCCGGCCGGCGTCGCCGGGGGGCGCATCCGTCTTGCCGGAGTAACCGACCGAGATGAGGCATGCCGTGACGATGATCAGGAATGCGACCTTCGCGAGTGTGTGGTTTCCGTCCCTCATCTCTACCACGGGTAGGGGTAAGGGCCGGGAGAAGAAAAAATAACCGATTTCTGTTGAGATTATCTCAATCCCCCTCTTCTCCGGCGGAGGGCAGAAGAAGCAGCGTTCGGCGGCCGTCACCCGGAGCCGGTCCCGGCGGGCGGGAAAGCCGTCCTCGAACGGTATACCAGGAAAAGGAGGGCAAAGGCCGCCCGGCCCCTGCCGCCGGGTCAGGGTCGGCCCGTGTTCTCCGCCCGGTAGGAGAGGAGGGTCTTCCCGGCCTCATCAAGGAGGTCGAGCCGGTTCCCGTCGATGCGGTAGCCTGCCACAGACTCAAGGAGGGTGAGATACCTGTTCTCCTGCTCCATGATCCCCTCCGGCTCGCCGCAGTACATCCTCGTGCTGACCGGCGGCGAGACCGAGAGGCTCGTGCCGTCGAGCCGGTAGGCTGCCCGGTAACTGTTGCATCCGGCGTTCCCGGTGACGTTGCCGTCCGGTGAGAACGTTGCCGTGACCGTCGTGCCGGCGATCACCGAGGAGACCGCATCTTTTCCGGCGCTGTAGCCGTCGAGCACCCAGTTCGTCCCGGTGAGCGGCGCCGGCGGCACCTCCTCTGCCTGCACAAAGAAGAGCAGGCCGACACCCGACCCGTCGAGAAGGGTCAGCCGGTCGCCCTCTACCCGGTAGGAGGAGACGTTTGCAAGGAGGCCGAGATACCTCCCCTCCTGCTCCATGACGCCGGGCTCGCCGCAGTACATCAGGGTGCTGTAGAGCGAGGAGACCGAGAGGTTCGCGCCGTCAAGGCGGTATGAGCCGCCGTAGTGGTTGCACCCGGCGTTCCCGGTGACGTTGCCGTCGGGCGCGAACTTCGCGGTGATCGTCGTGCCGTTGACGAGCGAGGAGACCGCATCTCCCCCGGTGCTATAGCCGTCGAGCACCCAGTCCGTCCCGGTGAGCGGGAGATCGGGCTTCTGGGCGGCCCGCTCGAAGGCCAGCAGGTCGGTTCCCTCCCGTCCCGCGAGGACCAGCAGGCCGCCTTCCACCCGGTAGGAGGTGACGTTCGCGAGGAGCGCGAGGTAGCGGTCCTCCTGCTCCATGATGCCGGGCGGGTTCGTGCAGTACATCTCGGTCCTTACGGCGGGCCCGATGGTGAGGTTTGCGCCGCTTCGGGTGTAGTCCGCGCCGTAGTGGTTGCACCCGGCCGACCCGCCAAGCCTGCTGTCCGTGCCGAAGGCCGCCGTGACCGTCGTGCCGGTGAGGACCGGGGCCATGGCGCCGTCTTCACCGGCGAGGCTTGCAAGCGTCCAGGACGTCCCGGCAAGGGTTCTCGGCGCTTCCTTCACGAACGCGAGCACTGCAGCGCCGGCAGCGTCGGTGAGGAGGAGCCGGCCGTTCTCGATCCGCCAACCCGCTGCCGAGCCGAGGATCTCCATGAACCGTGCTTCCTGCTCCATAATGCCTTTGGGTTCTTCGCAGAACTTCAGGGTCTGGGCGAGCGAGGAGACCGAGAGAGCCGTGCCGTTCTGGCGGTAGTCGCCGCCGTACTGGTTGCACCCGGCGGAGCCCGTGACCCTGCTATCATCGCCGAACCGGGCGGATACCTCCGTTCCCGGCAGGACCGGGACGAGCGTGCCGTTCCCGTCAAGGTAGGATTCGAGCGACCAGGAGACCCCGGTGAGCCCGGCAGCTGCGCCGGGGGTCGACGTGCCCGCCGTGCATCCCGCGGTGACGATTGCCGCCATAACAATGACAAGCAGCGACGCCGTCACGAGGATGTAACTTCTGTTCCTTCTTCTATTCGGTGCCATACACTACCATATGGGCGGGATCGAGAGATAAATGAATGGTAGATTACGAAAAAAATCGAACCTATACGTGTCAGATTCCGCAAACAGATGATTTAAATGGGTTATCCTGGCTCCCCCCTCCCTGTTTGCCGGTGCTGACCGGGGATGCACGGGTGGCTGCATGCACGGCATTTATCCGGGATGAAAGGCTACCCGGGGTTAGGGGCTCCGACCGCGGACCTGGTGGATGCCCTCCCCGGCACGGGAGAGATGAGATGACTGAATTGATCCTGCTGCGGCACGGCGAGAGCCTCTGGAACAGGGAGAACCGGTTCACGGGCTGGACTGACGTGGACCTCTCGCCCCACGGCATAGAAGAGGCCCACCGGGCGGCGGCGCTCCTCGACGGCGGCGGGTATACGTTCCGCGTCGCCTACACCTCGGTCCTGAAGCGGGCCATCCGGACGCTCTGGATCGTCATGGACGACCTCGACCTCATGTACGTCCCGGTGCACCGGTCGTGGCGGTTGAACGAGAAGAGTTACGGCGCCCTGCAGGGCCTGGATAAGCAGGAGACCGCCGGGAGGTACGGCACGGAGCAGGTTCACCTCTGGCGCAGGGCATACGACGTCCGGCCGCCGCCGCTCTCGTGGGACGACCCCCGGCACCCGCGGTTCGATCCCCGCTACGCCGACCTGGACCCGGAGAGCCTCCCTGCAACCGAGTCCCTGCACGACACGCTCAAGCGCGTGCTCCCCTGCTGGGAGAGCCGTATCGCGGCGGACCTCCGGAGGGGCAAACCCGTCCTCATCGCCGCCCACGGGAACAGCCTCCGCGCCCTGGTCAAACATCTGGATGGGATTCCGGACGACGAGATCGCGGGCCTCAACATCCCCACCGGCTACCCCCTTGTCTACGAGCTGGACGATGACCTGGAGGCCGTCAGCCACCACTACCTGGGCGACCCGGAGGAGGTTGCGGCGGCCACCCGGGGCGTGGCCCGGCAGGCCGGGTCGGGGTAGGTGAGGGGTTCTGGTTCTTACGGCGCGCGTATACGCATACCCGCAATAGAGGAGAGGGTTTCCCCTCCCAGCAGGGAGATACTTGTACCCCGTAGGTGGGTACGCCCGTAAGTCCCTCCCTGAACCCCCCACCCCGCCCGGCCTCCGGCCTCCTCCCCCGCCCCCACGGGGGCGGGGGCAGTGCGTGGCGATACCCGGGGAAAAGCCGTTCCCGGGAGCGGCTCTGACGTCGGTTTTCCGGGAGGGATAACCAGGACCCGACTCTTCCCCGGGTTCACCTCGTGCAGTGGACCGTGGCGGCTATCGCCACGGGGGGTGGGGACCGGGGAGAAGGTGCCCTCCAAATCCCCCACCGTGCCCGGATGTGCCCCCGATGCGACCTTCCGATGAATGCGAAACCCGATCGGTACTCCCTTCAGTTGAGAGTGCCGGGTATTGAGAATCGATGCAGCAGAGCAGCCCATAGTGCAGGCCGGGATATTGTCTCACGCAGCAGGCCCGCGAGGGTGCGAAGGGCGCGACACGAGATTCGTAAATTTAGATGACGGCGAACAGTACAGCCGGAAACCCGGCAAAAAGAAGGCGGCGGCCTTCAGTGCCGGAAGTGCCGCACACCGGTGAAGATCATCGCGATATTGAGCCGATTTGCCGCATCAATGACCTCCTGATCCCTGATCGAGCCGCCCGGCTGGACAAGCGCCGTCGCGCCTGCTGCCGCCGCGACCTCCATCGTGTCGGGGAAGGGGAGGAAGGCATCCGAGGCGACCGCCGAGCCGGCAAGGGGTTTCCGGGCCTTCCTGACCGCGATCTCCGCGGACTCGACCCGGTTCATCTGCCCGGCCCCGATCCCGATGACCGCTTTCTCGTCGGCGAATATGATGGCGTTGCTCTTCGTGTGCCGGCAGACCTTCCAGGCAAGGTGCATCGCCCGCATCTCGTGGGCGTCGGGCTCCCGCTCGGTCACAACCCGCCAGTCCTCGCGGAAGGGCTCCGTCCGCTGGACCAGGACCCCGCCGTCGATGCTCCGGATCTCGTCCTGCACGACCGGCTCCGGCAGCCGGAGCACCCGCATGTTCTCCTTTGCCTTCATGATCTCAAGCGCCTCAGGGGTGCAGGAAGGGGCGATCACCACCTCGACAAACGTCCTGGTGAGCTCGCGGGCGACGTCCGCCGTCACCTCGCGGTTCATCGCGACGATCGAGCCGTAGGCCGAGACCGGGTCGACCTCGCGGGCGGCGATGTAGGTATCAAGGAGTTTGTCCCCCGTCGCCACACCGCAGGGGTTGTTGTGCTTGACGATGACCACGGCGCAGTCGTCGAACTCCCTGAGCAGGCCGACCGCGGCATCGACGTCGAGGTAGTTGTTGTAGGACATCTGTTTGCCCTGGAGAGGCTGTTCGCCGGCGATACCGGCATCCCCGTAGACCGCCGCCGCCTGGTGGGGGTTCTCGCCGTATCGGAGCGCCCTCCCGTTCCGGAACTGGACGGTGAGGACTTCCGGGAACGGCCGGTCGATACCCGTCAGGTAGTTCGCGATCGCACCGTCGTAGGCCGCCGTCCGGGAAAACGCCTTCGCGGCAAGGCTCAACCGCTCGTCGGCCGTAAAGCCGCCCCGCCGGACCGCGTCCGCCGTCATGCGATAATCGGCAGGGTCCACCACGACCGCGACGAACTTGTGATTCTTCGCCGCCGCCCGCACCATCGCCGGGCCGCCGACATCGATGTACTCGATGATCTCCTCAAGCGTCAGCCCGGCGGCGCTCATCGCCTCGAAGGGGTAGAGGTTCACCACCACGAGGTCGATCGGTTCGATGCCATGCTCCTGCATCACGGCGTCGTCGATACCGCGGCGGCCGAGGATGCCGCCGTGCACCTTCGGGTGGAGGGTCTTGACCCGCCCGTGCATCATCTCGGGAAACCCGGTGTAGGTCGCAACGTCGGTATACGGGATCCCCGCCTGCTGCAGCAGCGCCCCCGTGCCGCCGGAGCTCAGGATCCGGTAGTCGTGCTTGATTAGCACCTTTGCAAGATCGGCGATGCCTGTCTTATCCCAGACAGACAGCAGTGCCCACTTCATGGATACACGTGAGCGGCATGGAGAGATATATCTGGCGCTGCCCGCAAAACCAGCCGCTTTTCACCTCGCCGGGCCCCGGGAAGCGGGTGCCCGTTCACCCCCGGGTTCACCGGCGCGGCAGGAGAGGGACTGCCTTTCTCCCCGGCCGATCGGCATAACGGAGGAAGAATATTGACGGATGAGTGCCCGATCGTCGATTTGGCCCGTTATAGGGGCTGAATGGCTGCAGCAATCGTTAATAATATATAGAACCCCATTACAATAAATACTCAAACCAATACATTACATCATTTTCAAGCAGGTTAGGCGTATGAAGGAGGATACATCCGAACCAAACGAGAAGCAGCAGAATCTCGGCCCAGCGGCGGATGCAGCATCTCCGGCGCTTGAAGAACTGCAGAAAGCGTATGACGACTTAAACAGCCGTCATCTCCGCCTTGCAGCAGATTTCGACAACTACCGCAAAAGGATGGCCCGGGAGATTGAGGCTCGCACAACCTACGCCATCGAGGATTTCGCGGTGGAGTTGCTCGACGTCGTGGACAACTTCGAGCGGGCGGGGAAAGCCGACGGCGCAGGCCTCCGCGAAGGGATGGAGCAGATCAAAAAACTCTTCATGACCATCCTTGAGCGGCACGGCATCCGGCCCATCGAGTGCCGGGACCTTCCGTTCGACCCCGAACGGCACGAGGCAATCGCCTACGTCCCTTCGGCGGCGGAGGAGGGGACCGTGATCGATGAGGTCATCCGTGGATACTGTATGCAGGACAAGGTCATCAGATGCGCAAAAGTCGTAATATCTAAAGGAATGGAGGAATAAGCAGATGGTTTCAGAAAAAGTTCTTGGTATCGATCTCGGAACGACCAACTCGTGTATGGCGATCATGGAAGGCGGGCGGGCGACGGTCATCGCAAACGCCGAAGGCGGCAGGACCACCCCGTCCGTCGTAGCGTTCACCAAGGAGGGCGAGCGGCTGGTCGGCACCGTCGCAAAACGGCAGGCGATCACGAACCCGAACCGCACCATCCAGTCCATCAAGAGGAAGATGGGCACGAGCGAGAAGATCGCCATCGGGGAGAAGAGCTACACGCCGCAGGAGATCTCTGCGATGGTCCTCCAGAAACTGAAACTGGACGCAGAGGAATACCTGGGTGAGAAGATCAAAAAGGCCGTCATCACGGTGCCTGCCTACTTCAACGACGCTCAACGGCAGGCGACGAAGGACGCGGGGACCATTGCCGGCCTCGAGGTGCTCCGGATCATCAACGAACCGACCGCGAGCGCGCTCGCCTACGGTATCGACAAGGAAGGCGAGGCCACGGTGCTCGTCTACGACCTCGGCGGCGGCACGTTCGACGTCTCCATTCTCCAGCTCGGCGACGGCGTCTTCGAGGTCAAGGCGACCGCCGGCAACAACCGTCTCGGCGGCGACGACTTCGACAAACTGGTCGTCGACTACCTGGTCGACGAGTTCCGCAAAAAAGAGGGCGCCGACCTCCGGAAAGACCCGGTCGCGATGCAGCGCCTCCGGGACGCGGCCGAGAACGCGAAGATCGAACTCTCTACCGTCCAGAAGACCAACATCAACCTCCCCTACATCACCACGACCGAGAGCGGTCCCAAGTTCCTGGACCTCGATCTCTCCCGCGCGAAGTTCGAGAGCCTCATCGCCGACCTCGTCGACTCGACCCTCGGGCCGGTGAGGCAGGCGCTCGCCGACGCCAAACTGAGCGCCGACGATATCGACCACGTCCTCCTCGTCGGCGGGTCGACCCGGGTGCCGCTCGTCCAGGAAACCATAAAGAAGGTCCTGAAGAAGGAGCCCGACAAAGGCATCAACCCCGACGAGTGTGTCGCTCTCGGCGCCGCCATCCAGGCCGGCGTGCTCACGGGCGAAACCAAAGACGTCCTGCTCCTTGACGTGACCCCGCTCTCGCTCGGCATCGAGACGCTCGGCGGTATTGCGACGAAGCTGATCGAGCGCAACACCACCATCCCGACGCGCAAGAGCCAGATCTTCTCGACCGCCGCCGACGGCCAGACATCGGTCGAGATCCACGTGATGCAGGGCGAACGGGCGCTCGCGAAGGACAACTTCACCCTGGGTCGGTTCCAGCTCACGGGTATCCCGCCCGCACCGCGGGGGATCCCGCAGATCGAGGTCACGTTCGATATCGACGCAAACGGTATCGTCCACGTCTCGGCAAAGGACCTCGGCACCGGGAACGAGCAGTCGATCACCATCAAGCCGCAGGACTCCCGCCCCTCGGAGGCCGAGATCCAGCGGATGATGAACGACGCAAAGAAGTTCGAGGCGGAGGACCAGAAGAAACGCGAGGAGATCGACCTCCGGAACACCGCCGATACCGCCGTCTTCACCGCCGAGCGGGCCCTCAAGGACGCAAAGGAGACGATCGACGCCGCGGAGCGCGAGAAGATCGAGGGCGCGATCGCCGACCTCAAGAAGGCGCTCGAGGGCGACGACCTTGAGGCCATCAGGCAGAAGATGGACGCCCTGACCGAAGCAGTATATGCGGTCACAACGAAGATGTACCAGCAGGCACAGCAACAGGCCGCCCAGAAGCAGAAGGCGGAGGGAGACGCAACGAAGGATGATACTGTCGTTGATGCCGATTACGAAGTCAAAGAGTGAGGCCGATGGGTCCGGACAGCTACTATGATACCCTCGGCGTCTCGCGCGACGCCGACGATAAGGAGATCAGGAAAGCCTACCGGGACCTGGCACGAAAATACCACCCCGATGTCTGCAAGGAACCGGGGGCAGAGGAGAGGTTCAAGAGCATCAACGAGGCCTACAGTGTCCTCTCCGACCCGGAGAAACGCGCCCAGTACGACCGGATGGGGCACGCCGCCTACAGTAATGCGTCCCGGGGCTCGTACTCCGGCGGGGGAGGGTTCTCCGGCGGGTTCAGCGCGGATTTCTCCGGGTTCGGGGATATCTTCGACACCTTCTTCGGCGGCGGGGGCCGGCAGAGCGCCGGTCCGCGTCCCGGGGCTGACCTCCTCATGCAGATGCGCATAACGCTCGAGGAGGCGGCGTTCGGGACCGAGAAGGAGGTCGGCCTCGACCATATCGAGCCCTGCCCCGCCTGCGACGGTTCGGGGAGCGAGACGAAGAAGTTCACCACCTGCCCGACCTGCGGCGGCAGCGGCCAGATGCGGCAGATGAGCCAGTCGATC
>Ga0208041_1000359_pt1 | contig 48115 bp, 46 predicted proteins | sample AD_SCU002_MetaG_FD_184453 | JGI IMG/M metagenome (GOLD analysis project Ga0208041, IMG submission 184453) | Active sludge microbial communities of municipal wastewater-treating anaerobic digesters from China - AD_SCU002_MetaG (SPAdes) (version 2) | ecosystem: Engineered > Bioreactor > Anaerobic...
GCCGGTCTGGTTCTGGTCAAAAAAGCGCATACCCTGACCAAGAATATGGCTGAACAGGCGGCGCTTGATTTCGGCGACGACTTCGGCACCGATGCGGGCCATGATTCTGACTCTGACATACATTGCCACGGCGCCGACCAGCAGACAGCCGATAAAGAAGCCGGCATACATGACTGCCATGCTGATGTCTTTCTGCGGAATCGCCGTATCGATAATGGTGCGCAGAATCATCGGGCGCAGCAGGTGCACGGCCGTAACCACGACCATCGTGACAAGTGCCACCGCCAGGCTCGCGAGGTGCGGCCTGAAAAAGGGAAGAATTCGTTTCAATACTGATTTACTGTTGTTTTTCTGCATCTGTTTTTGTTTAAATTTGCCCTGAGGCGTTCATTTTATTGATACCCGTAAAATTAAAATCTGGTTGACCGGTTCGGCGGCCCGGTCTATCAGTCGGGTTGCTTTTTCTCCAGCGATTCGCTTCGCTCACAAGCTTCCGAAAAAGCAATCCCGACTTCTCCCCGTGCCTTACCAGAACAACACATGACGTTATTCATGCAACTATCAATAAATCTTTTTTTTCGCTGCCGCTGACGCGACTCCCGGCCGTCCTGGCCTCCGCTGCGTTGCGCCATCCTGCTGACGCGACTCCCGGCCATCCCTGGCCTCCGCTGCGTTGCGCCATCCTGGCGCAAAAAAAAGCGGGCTGCCACCATTGGTCAGCCCGCTTCTAAAAACGAATTCAGTCAGAGAGACGGCGAACAAACGGAGGCGCTGCGATAAAAAAAATCATGAATCATCTTTACGGGCCTCCGGTTTCTGCAATTTTGACGGCTCAACCGTCGCGGCAAGTATATTATGCCGGGCCCGGGCTTGTCAATACACTTCCTTGCTTCGGTTGCAGAAGATACGGTTTGGGGGTATGCTTGGTCACGAAAAATCAATGCAACAAGGAACCAGATAATGAAATTCAAGCGCGTCTGCCTCTGCTACTTCTCACCGACCGGTGCCACCCGCAAAATCGTCAGCGAAATAGCTGCCGGCATCGGCATCGACCCGCTTAAAGTCATCGAAAACAACCTCACCTACCCCGAATACGCTGATTCGATAATCGAAATCGAGCCCGAAGACCTGGTGGTGATCGCCGCCCCGGTTTATGCCGGCATGCTGCCTGCCGTGGCCCTGCAGCGCCTGAGCGAGATAAAATTCGCCAATAACCCGGCGGTATTCGTCGCCGTCTACGGCAACCGCAATTATGATGACGCTCTCATCGATCTGCGGGAATTCGCCAGCGCTGCCGGATTGCTCCCCGTGGCTGCCGCAGCCTTCGTCGGCGAGCACTCCTATTCGAATGACAAATGCAAGATCGCAAAAGGGCGGCCAGACGATGACGATAAGGAGACCGCGCGTGACTTTGGCCGCAAAATCTACGAAAAAGTTCAGTCTCTCAGCCCGAAAGCTGCAATGCCCGAGCTCAAACTGCCGGGCACTTTTCCGCTGCCCGAACGCAAAAACATCAATCACACCGCCGTCGAAACGAGACATGAAATCTGCGTAGAATGCGGTCGCTGCCAGGAAGTCTGTCCGACCGGCGCCGTATATTTCAAAAAAGGCTATCAGACCAAAAAAGAACTGTGCATACTGTGCTTTGCCTGCGTCAAAAAGTGTCCGCAACAGGCACGTATCGCTGCCTCGGAAACCCTGCAGCAGTTCAGAGAGAAGCTCTCGGCTATGCCGCGCCGCGCACCAGAAATATTCATCTGATCCATTGATTGAATCTGCCGTAACGAAAAAATTCGATCCGGTAATTCGAACACCGGCTATTTTCATTCCAATTTCGCGTTTTTTCCGCCAGCGCCTTCAGCAGTCTATATATAACTGCCCGCAACATGGTTGCTGTAACTGGCTTATTCTTCAATCAGTTTCGCAGTAACCACCATAACAATCTCGTTATCCGTCTTCTCGCTGTCGCGCCCCCTGGCTAGGCCGCCGAAAAGCGGAATATTGCCGACCAGCGGAATCTTCGACCTGGTTTCGCGTTCTTCGCGGTTGATCAGACCGCCCATGACAATCGACGCGCCGTTTTCGACCCGCAGCGAACTCTCGGCCTCGCGGGTGCGAATCTGCGGGTAGCCCTGCTTCGTCTGGGCTACCACCGAGCTGACTTCACCCTTGATCTTCATGTTGATGCTGTCATTGGTGCCGATATCGACGTCTTTAACCGTCATTTTGATGCCGACGTCAACCCACTGCAGCTGAGTATTCAGCTTCAGAACCGAGCCAGAGTCGGTGGTAGCGGTCGCTTCGACTTCGAGGGGAATGCGGTCGCCGATGGTAACCTTGGCCTCTTCACCTTCAATGACCCTTAGATTCGGCTGCGCAAGAATTTTTGCATCTTTGCCTTCATTGAGAACCCTTAGCAAAAGAGGCAAAGTGTCTTTGTCGTGATACTGCTTGATTTCGTCATAGCTGAAAGCGGCTTTTTCGAGATCGATGCCGAGCTTTTTCAGCTTCGACCGCGAAATCTCGGCGAGTTTGAAGCTGATCAGCACCTGCTTGCGTTTGCAGCCGAGGGCTTTGAGAATGTTCTCAGCCTGCTCGACTTGACCGGCCTTGCCAATCAATACCAGGTTCCGGTCGCCGGCAACCTTCAGCTGCGGCAATGCCGCCATCAGTGCAGCTTTTGCCTTTTCCGGGTCGATATCGCCGGGCTTGAACTCGCGATGAATGACCTTTTCGCGGCTGTCGATCTGGGCAAGAATCTGCTTCAACCGCTCACGGTCGACTGCCGGCCCTTCGATAACGCAGGCGCCGGTTCCGCCCATGTCGGCCACGCCGGCTCTGGTTCCGGCCGATGCGGCAATCAGGCTGATCTGTTTAAAATCAATGGTCTCAGGGAAAAACACCTCGTTACCCCATAGCGTTTCCTGGCGCCAGCGGTCGAGGCGCTGTGCCGTTCTGCCTGTGGCATCACTGATCGTCAGCCCGGCCGGGCTGACAACCGCATCGGTCAATGAAAGCTCGCGCACTGCCAGCTGTGCTTCTGCAGCTGCCATGGTAATGGTTTTCGTGGCTTTTTCGGCTGCCGGCAGCTGCCCGGCCATTTTTCTGGCATCATTGAGCTGGGCTTCCGGGCCCATGATTACAAGGTTATTGCTCTGTCCCGGCATCAGCGAGGTTTTCAGCCCCGGCATCGCACTTTTCAGAAGGTTGTTGAGCCAGTCGGCGGTAAAACCATCGGGTACTTTCAGAATTTCCGGGTTGTTGCCAGACTGGTATCTTGAAGCCTTTTCAGGCGGGTAAACAATAATCGTGTTTTCGCCAAGTTTGCAGGCTTCGAGGTTAATGGTTTTCAGAACCACCTTGAAAGCTTCGTCAAGCTCAAGGCCATTCAGATGGGCGGTGATTTTCCGCTGACTCTGCACCGATTCATCGAGAAAGACATTGCAGCCCTTTTCTTTCGCATACAGCTCGATCAGCTGGCTCAACGGCGCATCAGAAAGCTTCAGAACCGCCCCCGGCAGTGCCGAAGTGACAGACAGACCGATCAATGCTGCAGTAATAATTCGTTTAAAACCCTGATTCCTCATTTTTTCTCCATCTTCACTTTTCTGACGGTTTCTTTACCGTTTCCGTCCGCTTCGACAAGTTCGAGTTCATCGGCATTGGCGCTTCTGATCTTCGCTCCGCCCGGTGTCATTTCGCCGCATTTCAGCACCGCAAAATGACCCGCGCTTTCAATGATCACTGCCGGTGAAGCCTGCTCGGCAAAATAGCCGATATAACGAATGTTTTCGCACATCACCGGCGGCCTGACCTGTGCAGACACCGGCTGAGCGAATGGCCTGCCACTGTTTATCATCCGGTTGTCATCGCTGGCTTCGGCCGGTTCGGGAGTTTTTTCAGCGGTGCCTTGCGCTTCCCAGGCTCCGCTTCTGACCGCTACAACGATTTCGAATTCCCAGTCATCTGATTCTGGCTGTTCAAGCCTGATTCTTTTGACAAGAGCGGCCCTTTCAGCATTGATATTGTTGAGAATCATCGTCAGGTTGTTGATTGCACCGTTTCCGGTGAGTTTGACGGCAGCGGGCCTGCCGTTATCCTGTGCCGCTTCTGAAAGTTTGATGCCAAGCCGTTCCGCCATCTGTGACCATCTGGCCAGCAGCTGCCCGGCGTCGGCTTCCGGCGCATTCTCAAGGCATTGCTTTGCCCTGGTCGCCCAGGTATTGATTTCCTTCAGTTTCGGCAGTTCGGCCTCTAGCGCAATAATTTCTCTCTCGACCGCGCCGGTATCGCCATCGAAGCGAAGCATTCCGCCGCCGGCAAAAGCCGCCAGATTGCCGATAACAAGCAGGGTTGTCAGTGGTTTTATCCTGACCATGTGAATTGTATTGTCAGCAGGTTGTTGTCGCGGCCAGCGACACTTAGGCTGCCGCGCCCGCCGAAATGACGGTTCAGCCAGCCCGAAACGGTATTGAGGTCGGGCGCGTTCAGCAGAATTTTTCCGCCGGTCAGATCGGCGTCGAAACTCAATAAAGCCACTCCGGCCGGGCAGTCCTGCTGCAGTGCTGCCAGTCGAGTTATCGGGCTGCTTTTTTTGTCGGCCAGCCAGTTGTTTCTTGCCGCAACCCTGCCGGCAAGTTCCTGAAGGCTTTCTGTAACTGTCAGCAGCCCAGGCTCTTTTTCGAGTGCGGCTTTTCGCGACACGGCTTTATTAAAGACGGATTCCTGCATCGTTGCACTGTTCCAGACGCCAGACAGATACAGCAATTGGCCAGCCAGGATTACGGCAAGTGCTCCAGCTGGAGACCGCCCGGATAATGCCTTTGCCCGCCAGGCTCCGGAAATAAGGTTAGTTCTGATCATTCCAGAGTTTTATCGGCTTAGCTGAAAAATAGTTGACCATAGCATATTAATTTGCTTACAATCTTCTTCAGAAGAATAAATCAGAGGATCTGCGCAAACAGCACGGGGGGCCATTGATTTACGTTGTTTCTTCGGCAGCAGCCAGAGGAGCCTTATGCTATCAAATGGGTTTCATATATTGCTATAAAATTGAAGGAAGCTGCAGATAATATCTGACAATGTTGAGACATTTATTTGAAATTTCTCAGAAAACATTCAATGGAGAGCTTATGAGAGCAAAAACGGGGTTATTGATAATTGTAAAAAAACTTGTGCTGCCACTTTTGGCTTTTGCATTTTTTTTCTGTTCTGCAGCGTTGTTGGCTGCTCCGACCTATGTAAACCCCAGCACCGGGGAAATAGCCTCCAGTCCGATCAGCCATACCATTTCCGACTCTAATTATTTTTCAATATTTAATCTTCCGAGTCCCACCACCCAATGGAAGTCCACTGTCTTATATATTACTGCCAATTTTAATGAAGAGGGTTCTATCTATGTTTCCCTTGGCAATTCAGAGCTTACCGAACGAATACCGGTAAACCGGCGAAGTTCGCACATCGACCTGGAACTTGACGAAAAATCTTCAGATTTGACCAGAGTTCTTGAGCTGGATAACACCGATGCTGAGTCGGGCAAGTTCTGGTTGAGCATAATCGTTACCGGCTCAACCAACTCTCTGACGATTGAAAAAATTGAGCTTATTCAGCAGCCAGCTTCAATTGAGCTGACAGGCCTCAATATCAACAGCCATAGAGTTCTTACCAGCAGTGGCTTTTCTCCGGGGCTTCGCTTTGATGCGACTACCAGCCTTCCAGCAGACGTAAGCTTTGTAGTTTATGACAATGAATGGAACACTGTATATGAAACGATTATATCGACAAGGCAAAATGCTTACGGGCTTTCGACGCCTGCTGCAGGAGGTGCCATTCGAAGTTCTTTTTCCGGAAGTAGCGATGACGAACCAGTAAACAGGGCAAGTGGCTACTGGGATTTAAGGAATGCTTTTTTACCACTGCCCGGGTATTACAAACTTGTGGCCAGCGTTGATGGCGGCAGTCTTTATGCTGATTTTGAAGTTCAATCAACAGAGGCAGATCAGGTTGGCAATTTTTCACCTGGCACAGAGGGTGGCTTTGATATTTTCGATAATTTTGATCCGGCAATACCAAACGAATCATCAATCGCTCAGGACACACTGCCCATAACACCACATGTTGGTGATCCGGTTAATCTTGTTTCAGGCAATCTATATACAACTGAAACGGATATGGTTTTAAAATCAAGACTGCCGTTAACCCTTCAACGCTCATATAATTCTGTCGATCCACAGGTTTACTTGTTCGGGCGCGGTTGGCTGTCTCCTTATTCATCGCATCTCGAAATAAATGATTCAGCAATTATTTTTGTACAACCCGATGGGGGGAGAAAGCTATTTACCATTACTGATGGCATTATCGACAATCCCATTGGCTCTAATCTGAAATTGTCGATTCATGGAGACGGCTGGCAGATTGTTAACCCGGGCGGCGCTCTTTGGATCTTTAATTCTAGCGGTAGCCTCATTGCCATGACCAGGCCAGGCCTGGCAGATTCTTCAGAAAACTCGATTATTCTGTCATACGATGACAATGGTTTGTTGAAAACCGTTACTAACCCGTCTGGCCAGTTTTTCAGCTTTTCTTACAATGAATCAAACCTGGTTTCTTCCGTTTCTGATTCAACTGGACGCTCAACTTCCTATCAATATGACGAGAATCTGAACTTAATCAGCTTTATCAATGCCATTGGGCAAGGCACGACCTATCAATATGATTCTCAGAACATGCTTTCAGCTATCATTCAGCCTGGCAATTACCTGACCGAAATTACATACGACAAAGGCCGGGTTGTGACAATGAATCAGGCCAATGGTGTCAACATCAACTTTGAATGGGAGCCTGACAACTATCTGGTAAATTGTTCTGATTCAGCCGGAGTTGCCAGAGCCTATCAGTTTAATGAAAACTGGAAATTAACTTCATACACGGTCAAAGCGCCGGATAAAGAACCGGTTATAAGAACTTACATTGCGTCCGGAGCAATGACTGTTGGTTATATTGACGCCAACGGCAACAAATCTGAATATTCCTACGATCAAAAAGGCAACCTTGTTGAAATAAAGGATCCGCTTGGCAACTCCACTGTTTTTGATATAGATGCAAACACCAGTCAGAGAACGAAAATATCAGATGCAACAGGCCGAAACTGGCAATATAGTTGGAATAACCTCGGAAAACTCGATTCTTTTATAAGCCCGGCAAATGGCAAGACAACTTTTTCTTACGACGAAAACGGTATGTGCGTTTCCGAAACAGATCCGCTCGGCCGTGTTACAAGCTATCGATACAGTGACGACAAGTCTTTTCTGACAGAAATAATCAATCCGGCCAGTATTTCGACCAGACTGAGTTATGATAAGCGTGGCAATCTCGTTATACTCACTGACGCCCTTGGCCGAGAAACTGTTTTTAACTACGATCCGCTCGATCGGCTTATAAAAACAGTTTATTCAGACGGGTCCTTTGTAGAGGTTGAATACGATGCCGCGGGCAACCTGATTACTCGCCGCGACAATATCGGCCGTATAACCCGTTTTGCCTATGATTCGTATTGTCGCCTGATTGCTGTAACTTTCCCGGACAATACGACTCAAACTTACACCCTGGACACAATGGGTCGAAGAATCGCACAGACCGATCAGCTTGGCCGAATCACCGTCTTTGAATATGATCAGCGCTTCGAAGGGGTAAAAACCGCAAAATTAACAAAAGTAGTTTTTCCCGACGGTAGTTGTGAGTGCTATGAATATGACAGCGAAGGTAATCTTAAAGTTAAGCAGGATGCTGCCGGCAATCGTTATACCTACGATTATGACGCTGCAAACCGCCTGGTGTCTACCACAGACCCGACTGGCGGCAAATGGGAAAATACAATAGATGCTGTGGGGCGCGTTGCCAGTATAAAAGATCCTCTCGGTCGAGTAACTGCATATCTTTATAATGGTTTTGATCAGATTGCTGAATTGATAAGACCGGATGGTCTTTCTGTTCGCTGGAACTATGATGCTATCGGGAATCTGATCAGCATCGAAGATGCACTTGGTAATATAAGGGCTTTTGAATATGATAATTCATATCGTGTAATTCGCGAGATTCAGCCCGGTGGAGCCAGTTCTACATTTACATACGATCTGGCAGGCCAGAAAATCAGTGAAACTGACCCGCTTGGCCGAATTATCAGGTTCTCTTACGACAACGGCGGTCGCATCAAATCAATAACCGACCCTGAAAACCATGTCTGGCGTTTCGAATACGATGCGGCCAGCAGGCTTCAAAACAGGATTGATCCGCTGGGAGCCACTTATACAAATATTTTCGATTCAATGGACAGACAGGTTTCCACTGTTAACCCTCTGGGCCACAGCACCGCTTTTGAATATGACCCGACCGGAAGATTGACCGCAGTTGTGGATGCCTTGAATCGCCGTCTTGAGATGACCTATGATAATCGCGGTCGTCTTGTTTCGGAGACCGACCATGAAGGGCGTAAAACCTTATATACTCACGATGGTTGCGGTAATCTGGCAAGCCGCACTGATGCAGAAGGCAAGACCTGGCGTTGGCAGTATGACGGTGTTTCAAGAATAAAAACAACAATCGACCCGTTGGGCAATACAATAAATTACTCCTGGGATCTATCCGGGAATCTTGCCTGCAAAACCAACGGCCGTGGCCAGGCAACCGTTTATAATTACGATCTGCTCGACCGGCTTGTAAAAATAGAATATCCAGATAAAAAGCCGGTCAGCCTGAGTTACGATGCCTCAGGGCGGGAAATCAGTCGAGAAGACGAAAGTGGCAGAATAATAAAAACCTGGAATGCTCTGGGAAGACTCATTTCAGAAAAATTTTCGATCAAGGGCTGCATTGAACCTGCCAGGGGATGGTCATATGACTATGATGCGGCCGGCAACCGAATTCGCGCCTGCAGTCCTGCAGGCAAAAGCTTTACTTACAAATACGATGCAAGAAACAACCTTGCAAAATTGAACCTGCCTGACTGGCATGGTTCAATAAGCTATGTGTATGATGCGGCGGGGCGCCTTACGGGCTCAAGCCGGCCTGGCATCAGGCAAACAAATACATACAATTTAATCGGGCAATTAACTGACATCAGCTATGCCAAGGCTTCTGGCAAAACAAACAAGATTCTTGCTTCCAGACATTACATGTTCGATCCGGTTGGTAATCCGCTGCAGATAAAAGATGAAAATGGTGCGATTACATCTTTGTCTTACAATGGTGCCAACTGGCTGACTCGGGTGGTCTACCCTGACGGTTTGGCAGTCGCTTACGACTATGATCAGACTGGCAACAGAATTTCTGAAAAGGCTGGTTCTTCTCCCGCAGTAATATACGGTTATGATGCTGCAGGCAGAATGATTGCCAGAGGAACAGATACATTTCTTTATGATCAGGATGGCAACCTTGTTGATTCTGAAGAAAACGGCAAAAATACCAGATATCACTGGACCAGCGATAACAGGCTGCTGCGGGTAGAATCGCCTGCCAGATGCGCCAGACATAATCGAAGTAATTGTAGCAGGTGCCCCACTAAATACGAAACAGTTGAATCATATTCCTATTACCCTGGTGATTGGCGGCGCAGTATAAGGCAGACTCCCGCTGCGACTTTTGTCTCTATGTATGATGGCGATGACGAAAGCCATGAGTATCTGGTTCTACCGGATCTCTCATCTAAAAAGTCTGCTTTTGGCTTTATTTTTAACCATTTTAAGCTGCCGAGAACTGTTTTGCAGCGCGAATTCATGTCAGGCCCTTACAGCGATGACATAGAGATCACAGGCTACATGTGCAGACCGTTGCAGCATTTAAAAGACGGCATTGGCAGTACAATTGCTCTTGCTGATCGCAGCGGTGGTGTAGTAGCCAGAATGAACTATGATGTATGGGGTAACTTTCGCTGGCCAGCTAAAAAAGACCATCTTTTGCCTCCGTGCAAAGAAGATGATCTGGGCGATCTTCTCGACCGGCTTGGAAGCGTATTTACCCTCGGTTCTGCGCATGACCCGTGGCATTGTGGCCGTCATTTCGCGGCAGCCCTTACACCATATCTGTATACCGGGCGTCGCTATCAACCATCTACAGGCTTGTATTTCAACCGCAACAGATATTATAAGCCACAACCAGGCAGATTTATCTCGTCTGATCCGCTGGGTTTTGCCGGCGGCAACAACCTTTGGGCCTATGCCGACAACAGCCCGGCAGCGAACACAGACCCATATGGCCTGATTGCAGTCGGCGACGAAGTCGACCTTTATTGGGATGGCTCGGGTTGGGATGTAACCGATTCGATTATGAACGAATTGCGCGAAGGCTTTTATCGTGATAATCCGCAAGCCAGAATGGCCGCTTTCACCAAAAACATTTCAGATATTCCGATATCATCCGATCCAGAAAGCTCATTTGCAGCTCTTTCTGCTGCTGCCATCGGGATACCAAAAATTCTGACCGGTCTGGGTGTAGCCGCCGAAACAGTGATCCCGGCTGTAACTGCGGTGGCACCATACGTGCCTCCAGCTCTGGTTGTGGTTACTGTCGGCGTGACTGCTTATGCTACTTATCAGGCTTGGCAAAACTACAATACCATTATCGGTGGGGTTCCGGCGACCAGGCCATCATTCCCAACCAACCCAATCCAGATGGCAACCTCCAACGGCGGCGGATCAGATACAGGACAAGGGGGAAAGGGCGAAGGTAGTTTTCCAAGCTCGAAGGAACTAGCCAAACGCTTGGGAGTTAGTGAAAATGAATTTCACCGAGTGGCGAAAAAGGACATTATCAAAGAATTCAAGGACTTGCTTAAAAATATTAAAAATCCGGATATTGGCTTTGATAAGGCTGGGAATATTCTTTTGCGAGATCCCAGAACTAGTCAGGTGGTTGTAACAAACACTCCTCTAAGTTGGTTTGTAAAATAATGATTAAAGTTCAAGCATCGTGTTTAATTTACGGAAAGAGTTTTTCTCCTCGCAAGTTTGAGAACAAAACAGGTCTAAAGCTTTCTCAAACAAATGAGAAGGGTGATATCGGAAAAGTTGGAAAATCTCGAAATAAACCAATGCCTTATGGAAGTGGAATCCTTGAATTTCCTGAAGACGAAAAATTTGCCCTTAGTTCTGAAAGTAAACTGTTAAAGGCATTAACTGGATTTATAGAGGAGGCCAAGGTAGCTGGAGCTGAAGATATAGACATGTACTTAAATGTAGAGTATACAGACCAATGTAACTTTACATTAGAGCCTGAGTTTCTTAAGATAGTTTCCCAGCTCTCCATTCCAGTTAGCATTTCTTGTTACCCCGCAAGTTCTGAAGAAGTTTGAACATCGCACCCAGCCAGCCCAGCGCTTACGCTGCATCTTGGCCTTTAGGGAGCAATGGAACGTAAAACTCCGTTAAGCCACCAAATTATTGGGGCTGCGTAATGGGGGTCACGACACCAAACGGAAATTTACGTACGCTAAGGAATTCTTATCGGGCAAAATTTACCCTGGGAGATTTTAGCCTGTCTCTCATTCCCTAAAACTTTTATGTCTCAGGGAATGGGCCAGCGTATCTTTTCAGCCCGTTCACGTGCCTGTGGGCCGTTTCAGCCTCTCTGCCCTGCCTCAAATCCACTCCCAACTCCCCGCCAGCCGCACGCCCGGCCCATGAACCTGCCCCACAGCCCGCGTAGCCGGCCATATCACCACAAAACCTCACTTTTGCCCCAATTTCACGCCTTTTTCCGCCAGAGCCTTCCACAACCCACCTCGAACAGCTCCCAACCGGCTCCCGTCCAAAAGCCGCAAATCAAGAAAACCCGCCCACTGTGCCTGAATGCAAACCATCTTCGCGACACACATTCCCGAAACTTGCCGCTCAAACACATTAGCAGCATCAGCTCCCGCAAAGATCAAAAAGGGGCCCATGGCCCCCCCCTCTGGGCTCACCACAGGGGAAACCGGTTAATATCTCTTCCGCAAATCCTTTCCCCGCTGCACCGCCCGTCGAATCTTCAAAATACCGACTGACGCGGAAAAGTAAAAGCCTCCACCCCGTCCGGCTAAATCGCCGGCCGGGTCCCCGCCTTGACTTTCCCGCGCCAGCCTGGTTGTCTGGGGTCATCGACGGGCGGCTCCGCAGGGGAAAAGGTTTTCTGGCCAGAGTATTTTGCCGTGACGGCAAACCACTGAAAACAGTCTTTTTAATGACAATAAATTACAAAATTTATTAGTAAACGATGAAATAAGTTTTCACTATGCAGGCCAGGAAAATGAAAAGCGCTGCGATCTGGCACAGACAAGCAACCAGTAACCAGAGCAGCTTGCCGGAAAATCGACGGCCAGTCTCAAAGTTATAGGAAAAACCTTTCCAAAAGCGAATCTATCACGTTATTTTTTTGTTTTGACATCTGGTTAACATTCTTATATTGTTGTCCCAACAAATTTAACAGCGAAACATTGAGGGAAACAAATTATGCGTAATACAAAAATTTTAATTGCAATTTTTGCTTATCTGTCTTGCACCGCTGCATTTGCAACTGAAGCAAAGATAAAAAATTATTCAGAAAAACCACAGACAAGAATTTCATATGGTGGCCCCAATTACAACGATCCAACTCCAAATGGACCGGGGGATATGCCTGGAGATGCCGAGGAAAGCGGCATGGATCTCTCACCACATGGTGGGCAGAACTATTCCAAGCCAAAACCACAAACGCCAGCAAGCGGAACTTCATCAACACCAGGCACGGCAAGCCAAACTCAAACTACTCCAGCAAAACCACCAAAACAGCCCAAACCAATTGATGGCCAAGTAAAACCATCACCAAAACCACCAAAACAGCCACAATCTGGCCATTCCAATAATGTTGGTTCCACACAAAATGGCACTGTAACCCTGCCAAATGGAACAACTGTTTATAAAGGCATAAAAACACCTCAAGACCTTAGATAATTTGCAGTCCCAGGAATCCAGCTCCCCAGGAAACAACTGGGATCTCATGTCTTTTAAACAATTGCCGCGAACAAAAGCCTTTGTTCGCGTCTTTGTTTTAATTGCAAGCATTTTAACAGTATCTTCTCTTCCACTGTTTTTTAACTTCGGCCAAGGATTCAGCTTTGAATTACTTACAAAGGTTGACTTTTTTTTAGCTCTTCTGTTGCTAAAACAAGAAGGTATCCAGCTTAAAGACTGGTTCAAGACAAGATTTGCACTCCCAAAGAAGAAAGCTGCCTTCGTCATTGGTGGCGCCATAGCAATACTACCGGCTATATTTGCAGCTCTTTCCCATCGCTTGTTGCTCGGTTACTACCCACAATTCAAAATGATTCCATTTTCTGGCCATGTTTTTGGTTATTTCCTGGTCAGTACTCTAGAAACAAGTTTCGAAGACTTAAGTTGGCGTGGAATAATTCTTCCGCGAGCATTATATTTGTTTCCTGGAGTCATTACCTTAGTTGTCTTGGGCTTTTTTTGGGGTTGGTGGCACATCCCATTTCATCTATCGATAGATTACTCATACCCCGAACAGATCCCTCGATCACTGTTCTATTTTGTTTGTGTGTTTATAGCCTTTTTTACCGTTTTTGCCTACTCTGAAGGCAGTATTCTTCCTATGTTATTTACTCATGGTCTATACAACACTGTTGTGGCATACACTTCTTATAATATTGCCAATATTGAAGGTTATTCCGATCTGGAGGTTTTTTCCTATTTTAAGCTTATTTACATGGTTTTAATAAGCATTCTCGTCTTTTTATCGTTATCAAAAGAAAAAAAATATACTATCGGTTGAATTGCTTTTCCGATACCAATATAAGCATCCCACCTCTTGCTAAATGACAATAAATGACATACATTATTAATAGATGATTATTGTCGGGGTGTTTTTCAAACGCCAAATTCTCCAGGAGGGTTCAGCATGCAGACTATGAACTACAAAGAAGCGGCCAGGTATCTCAAAGTCACCGAAGGCACCCTGCGCAACTGGGTTTCAAAGGGCCGCATCCAACCCCGCAAAGTCGGCAAACACGTGATCTTCTTCAAAGAAGAACTCGAAACCTGGATCAAAAACCCGCCCCCCGCAGCAACTCCCGAACCCGCCATGAAAGACCTCGTCGATGTTTTTAGCGACGTGCTTCAACTGCCTGCAAAACCTGAACCCAAACCGGCCCTCGCCGCGCCTTCCCGGCCCGTCGAATGGGTGCCGCAGTTCCACATGACAACCTCCGACCAGGAAAAAGACCCATACGCCCTGCTGCTCGATCTTCCCGGCCCGAACGTGAAAATGACCCCCGATAACATGCGTGAACTTGCCCGCTACCTCGTCGATGCCGCCGAAATCTGCGAAAAACGCCAGTACCGCGGCATGAAAAACTTCTCACTCTTCCGCGAAAATGAACGCTTCAGAAGTTCCGTCGTCCTGGTTCCATTCAACCAGATGCGCGACCTGCAAACTCTCGCCCTTGCCGCCCTCAGATCCGGCGACGTTCTCGCCGAAACCAAAGAAAAATACGTCATCCAGTTCATCCGCGACGGCCTCAAACACCAGCTACCATTGATTAACATGCAGCTGAAGAAAAAAGGCATGCGCGCCATCACCTTCAAATCCCTGAAAAACTAATCACCAATAGGGTTTTCATTGTGGTGGGTTCCATTGTAGGGGCGTGTCGCGACACGCCCCCTGATGACAATAAATGACAAACAATGCCGCAGCACCGGCGCCGCAAATCTGTTATCCTTGGCCTGAAACCATGACCCGAGAGGAAACCCGACCATGTCCGCCGAAATCATGACCATCAAAGAACTGGCCGCATACCTCGATATCACCGAGGGAACCATCTATAAAAAGGTCTCCAACAACGAAATTCCCTATGCCAAACTCGGAACCCTGCTGCGCTTCCCCAAATGGGCAATCGACGCCTGGGTCAGCGAAAACACCACCCAGCCGCCCGACGCCCTCTTCGACGAATTCGCAAAACTCCAGTCCCGCTACCATTTCAAGAAATGGCTCCAGTCAAAGGGAATCGATCCGACCGGCCTCACTGACCCGCAGCTGCTGGCGCTCGTCAAAAAAGCCATCGCCGACCTGTCCAGCCAGGAAGAACCATGAAAACACGTTCCATCGATGACCTGCGCCAATATGCTCTGAGCCTGGCCGGCCTCGACCAGACCGAAATTCTGAAGAAACTCGGAATCAAGCACTACGACAAGAATATTCTCAAAATGGCCAAACCCGAACTGCTCAAAAACTTCGGAAAAAGCGCCAAAACCCTCAACAAATCCCTGTTTATCAAAAACGTCATCTGGCAGACCTTCGAAAAACTCCAGGCCGGGGAAACGCCCTTCGACATCGGCAATCTGCGCTCGTTCTGGTATTACATCAAGGACACCATGCACAAAGCCGGTGCCGCCAAAGGTGATCCATACCTGATTGTTTCTGAAATGTTCATGCTTATGGTCAAAGCCGGCCTTTTCAAATACAGCGACTTCGGCTTTGACGACGACGACAAGGGCAATCGCTGGCACGCCAGGCGCCACCCGCAGATCATTCTTTTTGCTGAAAAAACCGCCTATAACGACCTGATGCAGGAAGTGAACCGCGATTTCGACATCACTACCATCTGCACCGGCGGCCAGTCATCTTACCTCAGCATCGAGTATTTCGTTGATGAGCTGCGCCGGCGCGGCGTCGACCTTGCCGCCCGCTTCTATATCTTTTCGATCGTCGACTTCGATCCGGCCGGCGACATCATCGCCACCAGGTTCGTCGAAAACCTCCAGGACAACGGCATCAAAAACATTGCCGTCTTTCCCGGTGAGTTTTACAAGCATTTCCGCCGCAAAGATATTGTTATCCCGGCCAACATGACCAAGGAACAGCGTAAAAAAGTTTACATACTGCCTCTCAAAGTCAGAAAGTCCGGCCTTGCCGCCAGGTGGGCCGCCAAAACCGGCGGCGTCAACGGCAAAAAGGGCATCATGCACGGTATCGAAACCATCGTCATGACCAAAGCCCAGATCATGAAAATCTTCCTGGAAGCACTTTCAAACATCATCAGCATCGACTTCGAACAGATCGCCAAATACCGCCAGATGGAAACTTTGCGCGACCAGATGCAGGCCTTCGCCCTCAAAAAACTCCAGCTCGGCCTTTAAACCAGATCGTCACGAAATTATCAATACAACCGCCGCCGGTGCAGTCAACTCCCTGCTCCGCGCCCCAAAGAACCCACCTTAACGGCCACATAACCAGATCCCCATTCCAAACAACGATTTCAATGGATAAGCAAACTGTAAATAACGATTTAATCGATACTTACACGAAACACTTTTCTAAAACTTCATTTTCCCGACCTGATTCGACCATAATGTGACGAATCAGCAATCACGAAATGGCATAATTCGTCGAAATACGCTATATTACCGAACATGACAAATCCCGAGATAACAAAAGCAAATACAGTAGAAAGCTTCATGAAAGCCAACTCCACCCTCCGCATCGGCAAAGACGCCGTCACCGATTTCCTCACCAGACTAAACACCCTGTCAGCGGCAGTCGTTAAAGCCGCCGAAACCAGCGCCATCAACCAGAACCGCAAAACCATCATGGCCGCTGATGTCGAACAGGCCATGACCTCAGTGACCGGCGATACTTCCGACCTGCCGTTCCTTTTCAAACAGATCGAAAAGCTCAACGCCAGAGACACCGCCGACCTTGCCGCCCTGATCCGCGCCTGGGTCGACTCACACTGATTCATGATCAAAGACGACCTGGCCCGCACCATCGCCGAAGAATACGAACTTTCCCGCTCCCTTTCAACGCGCATCGTTCAAACCGTGCTTGATAAAATCATCGACGGCCTGGTGAAAGAATCCCGCATCGAGCTCCGCCGCTTCGGCGTCTTCGCCGTTAAACAGCAGGGCCCCCGCGTCATCACTCTCCCATCCGGCAAAAAAATAAAACGCCCGGCTCAGAAGGTGGTAACCTTCGCACCAGGCGCCGCTGTCAAAAAGAAACTAAACCCCAAAACCAGCAAACAAAAGTAAACCCTGGCTGAAGTTTGTCATTTATTGTCATCGGCGCTTGTTCGGCCCTGCAGCAATTTGCCTATAGTGTCAAAATATAGTATTATTATCACAGGAACCATGAACAACAAACACCGCAAAGTCCTGAAAAAAATCTTTCAAAATCCTGTCAAACCAATCGAATGGCAGGACATTGAAAAGCTTTTTCTCGCCCTGGGTGCCAGCATTGCCGAAGGAAACGGCTCACGCGTAACGTTTTCTCTTAACGGAGTCACTGCCGACTTCCATCGACCGCACCCGGGCAAGGAAGCAAAACGATACCAGATTATCGATACCAGGGAATTCTTGACCAAAGCCGGTATTGATCCGAAAAAAGTTTGAGGTGAGAAACTATGAACAGCTTGAAATACAAAGGCTACACCGCCAGAATTGACTTCGACCCCGAAGACGAAATCTTTGTCGGGCGCGTGGTTGGTATTAAAGACATCATTGGTTTCCATGCGGAATCAGCCAAAGAATTGCGCCAGGCATTCGAAGAAGCCGTTGACCACTATCTTGCATCCTGCAAACAACTCAATATCAAACCCCAGAAAAGCTTTTCCGGCAGGTTTGTTATCCGCCTTTCCCCTGAAATACACGAAAGAGTTGCCCTTGCTGCCGCCGAAACCCATAAGAGCCTTAACGGCTTGATAGAAGATATTCTAAGGGGTTACGTTAAAGCCGCCTGAGCCTGACCGAAGTCTTACATATCTTAACCGTTGTAAGCCGTAGCGGCTTTGCTTATTCATTTGCTGACTTTTATCCCGTTCTTTCTGGCAAACTCTCTGATTTCAACACAGTTGCCCTGCTCATGCTGGTTTAAGGCATGCTCTGCCAGAGTATCAAAAGGGTTTTCAGTCCTGGCCAGGTGAATACCGGTTTTGTCGGCACTTACCAGGAAACAATCACCTGGTTTGAGATTGTAATCTTCCCGCATTTTCAGCGGTAGCGTCAGTCTCCCCTGTGCATCGAGCTTCAGAACAATTTTCAAACCCTTGCGCCTGACAGCTCGATCTATGTCTTTCTGAGTAAGCTCAGGATAATCATCTGAAGCTCCTGTTCTGTTTCCTTTGCTCATACTTAACCTCAAAATCCCATTTTTACCAGATTTTCACTCTTATAGCGATTTTCACCGAATCAGTGAAAATTGCTGTAAATGTGAAAACCAGCCTCTGAAACCCTATTCTGGTTTGCACCAGTTTTCAATTCTCAAACCAGCCACCCGGCCAAATTCTCGTTCATTATTGGTGACGAGGCAGGCGCCGGCAGACATGGCATGCGCAGCAATAAGCGTGTCCAGTGGCCCGATCGGCGAGCCAGTTTTTTCAAGACAATGCCGGATCATCCCATACTCGACCGCTGCCCCCGCATCAAAAGGCAGAATTTCGAACGGCAGCAGCAACTCCTGAAAGTGCTTTCGGTTCTTTTCAGGCTTTGCGCTTTTTGCAATGCCAAATTCCAGCTCTGCCAGAGTAATCGACGAAATACAGACCTCGCCCGGCCCAAAAGTTCTTATCCGCTTCGCAATTGCCGGAAAAGTCCCTTTGCACAGGTAAATGAAAATATTGGTATCAAGAAGATACTGCATCAGTCAAACAGTTCCTCTCTGGTTTCCAGAATGCCCTGGTCGCGCTCAGCCATGAAATCATCAGTGAATTTACCGATATTCCGGTCCATCGGCGCCCACCAGTCATCTTTTGGCAGAAGCATAATCGCGTTGCCGATCCGCTTCACAAATACTTCCTTGCCGCTGAACCTGAATTCCTTCGGCAGCCGCACCGCCTGACTTTGGCCATTCTGAAAAATCTTGGCAGTTTTCATCTTTACACACCTCGCAATATATACTAACTAGTATATATTATCTAACTGGGGTTTACGCAAGAAGTTTCTTAAACCCTGAACCGGTTAATGTATTTTTCATTGTATTCTATCCGAGGCACCAGTTAACAGTAAAACCCTTTACTGATCTGACTTTCACATTGTTGCCAATAATAAGGCTTATGTAAACCACTCTTAACTTTTGCAGGCTGGAAGCGCATTTCACAATTTCTGCCCGCCCGAGTGTACCGAGCTACAACATAATAAGCGTTAAATAAAAAATCGATTTTAGAGCCATTTCGGTGCCCTGTACAAATCGCTAATGATTCAAAACGACCCCAAGCCCATAAAATTAAAATAAACGCTAAAATGACCGCCATTTTCAATTTCCTTAATAAGCCCTTAACCTGACCGGGTCCATAAGTTCATACCAGACCTTCTGCAGAAAGGAATACTGTGGCGCTTTCTTAGGTGCCGGCTCCCAGACCCTTACACTTACCGGATCAACTTTCGGTGGTTCCAGGCGCAACTGAATCGCTTCAAGTTTTTTACTCTGGTTATTAACGGTTTGGACTAGAAGCATGACTGCTTTTTCCAATGATTCGATTCTGCTGTGAAGCGCGGCCGTGTCTTCATTTCGAGGTTCCGATGATTTAATCATCAGTTCATCGGCCAATGTATTGGCTGCGTCTCTGGGTCTGATTCCTGCGTTTATCAGATCAGCCATTTTGCGCAATTTCTCAGCGTCTTTTGGTGAAACGTGACCAGCTCTTGAAATCACTTTTGGGCTGATATCAAGCAGTTTACACCAATATTTCAGCTGGGGAACACTTGCCTTCTCTGTAATTTCATCAAGTCGAATCAGGATTTCATCAGACATTTTTTGCACACCTCACAAGAATTCATCGTTTCATCAATCGACAACAGTCATGGATTCTGTTAGAGCTAAAACCTTTCATCGGATCATTTCTAGTTCATCAGCTGATCAAAATTTTTAATCGGTTCATCAGTTACTGTTTTTCAGGCTTATTGGCTTTATGTTGTTTCTTAACTATGACAAAATCAGGGTCAAGTATGAAAATTCTTTCTAATTGCTTTAATCATTGGTTGTTTAGAGTTTTTTATTAAAAACAAACAGACTAACTAACCAGGTGTGTTTCTGTTTGTATGTATGTTTAGTACTTTTAATACTTTTAATACTTTTAGCGCCTCTGTAACTAGCATAAAAAGAGGGGTCAACAGATCTAAATATGACAAAATCAGGGTCAACTATGACAAAATCAGGGTCAACTATGACATTTTCAGGGTCAACTATGACAAAATCAGGGTCGAAATATGACAAAATCAGGGTCAAATTATGACAGGTTGATTTTCATGTCATAGTTGTGGTAAATTTAGCTTATGAAAAACAACATAGTCAGGAAAGCTAACTCTTTGGTGGAAGCGGCCTACAAGCTTTCAATCAATCAGCAAAAAGTTGTCTTGTTACTTGCGTCTTCCATTAAGCCAGGTGATGAAAACTTCCAGCCTTATCAGATCAACATTAAAGACTTCGCTAATTTGCTTGGTCTGAAAAACAAAAATTTCTACAATGAAATTTCTCATCTGACTAAAGATTTACTGAGCAGAACACTTTCTATTACAACCGAAGACTCGCTGTTGCAGATCAACTGGCTTTCATCAGTTCAATACTTCAAGGGCAGCGGTGTTATAGAACTGTGTTTTGATCCCAAAATGAAACCTTATCTGCTTCAGATGAAAGAGCGGTTCACCACATATCGATTAAAAGAGGTTATTCAGCTGAAAAGCTCGTTTTCAATACGTATTTATGAGCTTTTGAAGCAATATGAGAAAATTGGCGAGAGAATCTTTCTTCTGGAAGCTCTGAGGCAACATCTTGGCATTGGTTCAGAAGAATATTTGCTCTATGGCGACTTCAAACGCAGGGTTTTATTAGCTTCTCAAACTGAGCTGGCGGCAAAAACCAACATTTCGTTTGATTTTGAAGAAATCAAAGAGGGCCGGAAAGTTACTAAAATTAGGTTTGTGATTCATGCCCAGGCATCAGAAGAATCTTTTGATCCTGTGGTTCAGGGTGCGCTCTTTCAATTAGCAGAACATGGCAACCTTGCTAATCCAGAACTGGAAATAATTCTGGCCGAATTGCCAAAAGAATACCAGAAACAAAAATCTATTCGGAAACTTGTTGCTGATGCTTTGGCTCAATATGGCACAGAGCATGTTATCAGGAACATCAGGTATGCCAATGATAACTCTAATGCTACCAATCCTGGTTCAAATGTTGCAAAAGGCGCTAATTATCGCAACTATCTGTCCAAAACTCTAAAAAATGACTTTGGCCTGGCTTACCAGGAAGACCAGGAAGCGTTAAAGGCTAAAGAAGAAGCCGCCCGCGCAAAAGCAAAGGCTGAAATGCTTCTGAAAAGACAGGAAGAAGACAGAATCGAGAAAGAAAAAAGCCTCCTGGCAAAAGCCCAGGAGTTTATTCAAAAGCTTGATCCTGATGAGCAACGCGAAGTAGAAGCCGCCGCAATCCTCAGCCTTCCGCCAGAAATGCAGAAAATGGCCCTGGAAAGTCGCATTACAGCAAAAATTGCAATTAGGCGAGCCATGGAAAGAGTTGTTATCGAACGCTATTTTAAAGACGAATCTTTGAATCAAAATTCTGCACAATCATCATCAGGAGAGGAATAAAAAATGAAGAAAACAGCTTCTAACGATAATCTTGTAACTAAAATGGAAATAGTCAGAGACCTGGCAAAGAAATCCAAACTCACTCATTCAGTAGCCAAAGACATTCTTAACAATCTGCTGGACATCATCGAGCGAAATTTGAAAAAGGAAAAGCGCCTGCAGATCATCGGTTTCGGTTCATTTTATACAAAACTGAAACCGGCCAGAACCGCTATCAATCCCAACACCCGCAAACCAGTCCAGGTTCCGGCAAAGAAGCTGGTTAAGTTCGCTCCAGGCAAAGCCTTGCGCGAAGCAGTAAACAAAAGATAACCAGATTTCTGAAGACAAGAGAAGCAGGCCGGGAAAGGGAAAACCGGTGCTTGAGGGAACGCGACCCACGCCCTGCTGACCTGGCCGACGCTCCAGCGGCTTTGCCGCTTCTGCTCTGGCCAGGTCTCGGAAAGCCCTTCGGGCTTCCGCAGGTGCGTGCAATGCCCGGCCCGCCTGCGCCTGGTTTCTGCCTCTGTCATTTATTGTCATCGGCAGACTTTTTTCTGTCGCCCCTGCCGCCAGTCGCTCCGGCTGTCCGGACATTGGGGGCGCGTGCCACCCGGTTCATCGTGGCTCACACCTCGATCCGGGAGCAAAGAAAGCAGGCCGCACCCGGGGCCGCCTGCTGCAAGAAAAAGGCAAAAGAAAAAGCGGTTGCGCTGGCCAGATCTCGCCAGGCGAGTTCTTTGCCAGCGCTCTGAGAACATTCGGATGGCTGGTTGCCTCCGCCCACCGCCCGCAAGCTCCGGCGAAGAGGCTGAAAACCGCGGGGTAACCGCGGCGCAAAAACCGCGCCAGTCGGGCCCCTCCCCGGCCCTCCCAACTGTCACGCTTTTTGCTACCGCCGCTTGCCGCCTAATAGGCCTATTAGGCGGACATTACCCCGCCAGCCTCTTCGCCTCCGGCACTCCCTCGCATCCCGAGCCGCAAACGGCCGGGCGCTCACTCGGCTTCCGCATAACAAAGTTCATGCGGAAACTTGCGGGCTGCTCTGCAATTTTCGCAGCTCTCTGCCCTAACGCCCCCAATACATATTGGCGGTTGTCCAGCCGGCAAAGCCGTCTGGCCGCGTCTCATCATTACCCCTGGCAAGCTCCGAGGCGCAATGTAATACCTGGTTTCGCTGGCGCAAAACCAGGCACCGGGCAAACCGTTCGCGCAATTATCGCGCCGGCCTCCTGCCGTCACGATAATTGCTCCGCTCACTGTCTGATAATCGTCGCTTATCAGACTTGGCCCTTTACAGCGCGTCTCTCCGGCCTCTGCCTGCCGGGAGACCGGCAGGGCCGGCTTTACATAATGAAGCATTATGCAAACTGGTGGGCGCGAAAGCTCAATCCCGGCGCCGCTTAAGCGGCGCACGCCCTACATAATTACCAAAGCCTGCTCACGCGTCCTGTCGAGTCAGCCAGGGCTTCGGCAGCTTCGCCGCCTCGCACCTGTCTGCCTCCCGGAAAGCCCGAAGGGCTTTCCGCAGGTCGCGGCAATGCCCACGGCTCACGACTCCATGTCATTTAATGTCATCCAAGCTGACCAGACCTTGCCTGGTCAGCTCCCGCCGTGAGCCGTGGACATTGAACGCAGGCTTTGCCTCTTCCACGATCCAGGCAACCGGTAACTCCCCGGCGCTCCCTGCCCGCCGCCCCATGGGGGCTCCCATTTGATCGTTACGATCAAGACTTCTTTTCGCCAAAAAAAATTACAGAAACATGCAATTCTTGGTATAATGAATAAGGCAGAATTACGCAGCTCAAGTTCTCGTATTCGTGGCTGTTGCCGCAGTGGTTGCAAGCCTTGGTATCCCACAACTCGCCGGAACAAATTTATTGGGGGTGGCAGGTATGCTTATACCACAGATTCTAGGTCGTAAGGTCAGGGCCCTTTCTGCAGAGGCAGGCTAGCCAAAACCTGGCCAACAGTCATTGAGCTGTGTTTTTTGATAAAGGGCACGGGGGGTTCAAATCCCCCCTTCTGCATTTTAGGCTGCTTTTCAAAACTACTTGCGCTTTTTTTTCGCGCAGTGGTATTATTTATTCATGGCTGAGGGTGGCAGCCCGTCGCTCACAATGACGAAGCCGTAAGGCACCATGACTAAAATGCGGAGTCTCTTTGTGGCAGATTCTGTTGATAGTGAGCGTCAACGGGAATATCTGTCAGCCCAAGGAGGCAACTTATGAAAACCATCACCAATTCCCAGCTCGAAGATCTTAGGCGTGCAGCCAAGCGTTTAAAAAAGGATCTTGGCATTACCCATTCTGAAGCTCTTGAAAAACTGTCTAAAGAAGCCGGCTTTCAAGACTACCACCACCTGCAGCAATCCGTTAGCGATCCGCGACCTTATCAGGGCTTGGTTTCCAGTATTGATGATGAATTAAGACGAATTCCTGTCAAGCCAGGCAAAATCTGGTTTGCTCTGGACATCAAAGATGCAGAAGGATACAACCACAAAACGTTTCCAAAGCGATGGGGCGTTAAAGAAGACCATGCAAAATTGAATTCCATCGCAGATGATCTTGTGACTGCTTTTCCAGATCTGATAAGAGATGGTACTGACCCATCTTATGAATTTTATAATGGGCATCGAGTTTTTTCCTTGTCTCTTCCAAATATCAAAACTCTTCTGGACGTAGTTTCTTATGTGCGCGAAATTTTTCGATGGGATCCAATATATGTCTTCCAGGACGAAACAGTGTATGATTCCTCTGGGGATGGATCGGGCAAAGCCTACTATGACTGGTTAAAGAACTTTAAGTCTGACAAAGAAGAATGTGAGCCCACAATTGTTTTTTCATATCTTTGAATGAAAATTCTGTTTTTGTCCGGGGGAAATAGCCCTTCTAATGCTATATAACTTTGTTGTTTTAGTATTAAACCAGCGCCCGAAAAATCTTTATTGATTTTTCGGGCGCTGCCCGTTAAAGCGCTTGTAGGCTTGATTCTTTGTTTTTGTCATTGCAATATTCTCGCTTTTGCGCGAAAATGCATAAACAAATCAATATAGCAGGGTCACACAATGCCAACACTAGACTGGATCGGAAAAAAAGCCGTAGTCAATCATCATCGCCAGGTGCCATTCCACCTTCTTAAAAAACGTGAAGATCTTTCCTGCGGCGACCCTGATAGTGGCAATCTTCTGGTGCAGGCCGATAACCTTCTGGCTCTCAAAGCTCTTTTGCCATATTATGCCGGTCAGGTTAAGTGCATATACATCGATCCGCCTTACAATACCGGCAATGAAGGCTGGGTTTATAACGATAATGTCAACAGCTCCGAGATGAAGACTTGGCTTGGCAAAGCGGTCGGCAAAGAAGCTGAAGACCTGACCCGCCATGACAAATGGCTTTGCATGATGTATCCGCGACTTCAATTGCTGCGAGAGTTTCTCAGGGAAGATGGAGCAATTTTTATAAGCATCGATGATAACGAGTTGCATAATTTGTTACCAACGATGAATGAAATTTTCAGTAGCGCAAACTTTGTTGGTAACCTGATTTGGCAAAAGCGCACATCTCCAGACGCAAGATTGAAACTGAGCGATGCACATGAATACATTGTGTGCTATGCCAAAAACATTGCCAATCTAGCCTTTTACCGTGTTCCACAATCCCAGAAACAAATGAAGGGTTATAAAAATCCAGATAACGACCCTAGAGGGCCATGGGCTTCCACTGATTTTTCTGCTCAAGGATTTAGGCCTAATCAAATGTATTCTATCGTGACCCCTAGTGGCCGAACAGTAAATCCTCCTCCGGGTAATTGTTGGAAAAACGTAGAAAACGTCTACTTAGATCTGGTGAAAGACAACCGGATTTGGTTTGGGAAAAAAGGGGATGGCGTTCCCCGTCGCAAAACCTTTTTGTCTGAGTCTCCAGGCATAACTCCTTGGACATGGCTTTCGAATGATGAGGTTGGTCATTCTCAGGAAGCAAAGGCCGAAATTAAAGCTCTTTTTGGCGATCAAAAAAATGTGTTTGACACCCCGAAACCTAATCGCTTAATTCAACGTATTTTGCAGGTTTCGACAATTTCCGGCGATTTGATTTTAGATTCTTTTGCCGGTAGCGGCACAACAGGCCACGCTGTTCTTGCACAAAACAAGCTTGATAACGGTTCACGCCGATTTATTCTGGTGGAAATGGATTCAAATATCTGCAATGGCATTACTGCAACTAGGCTTAACAAGGCAATCACAGGTTATGGTGAAACAGTTGGTTTAGGCGGCGGGTTTTCGTATTGTGAGCTTGGTTCGCCTCTTTTCGACGAAACCGGCCAGATCAAAGCAGAAGTTACTTTTCATGACCTGGCCAGACATGTTTTCTTTACTGAAACCGGCAGTCCATTGCCCGAAAAAGCAGAGAAAAACTTCCCTCTTTTAGGCATTATTAACGGTGTCGCCGTATATTTGCTATACAATGGCGTTCTTAAAGATAAACGCCCAGACAGCGGTAATGTTTTAACTGTTCCGGTTTTGCATTCGTTGCCGACTCATGATGGTCCAAAAGTAATTTATGGTGTCGGCTGCCGCATTGGTGCAACACGCCTGGCCCAGGAAGGCATAACTTTTCATCAAATCCCTTATGCAATAAAGGTTTCCTGACATGCTAACACTCAAAGAATATCAGCAGAGGACTCTTGATACGCTAAAGCAGTATTTTTCAGTTTGTTCGAACCTTAAAGACCCGGACACTGCTTTTTACTCGCTAACAAAATCGCCATATTCGCCAGTTAAAGAGCTGCCGGGCCTGCCTTATGTTTGTTTGAGAATTCCGACTGGTGGCGGGAAAACTCTTGTCGCTGCTCATGCTGTCGGTCTTGCTACCAATGATTTTCTTCAGGTCGATCACTCGCTTGTATTGTGGCTGACTCCGTCGAACGCAATTCGCGAACAAACCATTAACGCGCTCAGAGATAAAAATCATCCATACCGCCAGGCTTTAGGCACGGCATCGAAATCTGTAACCATTTTTGGCATTCAAGAAGCCCTGTTCATGCAGCCCTCTGTTTGCGAAGGTTCTACTGTTATTATCGTTGCGACAATGCAGGCGTTTCGGGTTGAAGATACCGATGGGCGCAAAGTTTATGAACCGTCGAGTATTCTGAAAAACCATTTCTTAAATATTCCTTCAAATCTTCTGCCTTATCTCGAAACACTGTCTGATAACACGCCTGTTCCCTCTCTTGTTAATGTTTTTCGCCTGAGAAACCCGATTATCATAGTCGATGAAGCTCATAATGCCAGAACCGATCTTTCGTTTGAGACTCTCGCAAGATTTCGGCCTTCCTGCATCATCGAGTTTACTGCAACACCAGCCACAAAAAACAAACCCAGCAATGTTTTGCACGCAATTTCTGCAGCAGAACTGAATGCCGAAGAAATGATAAAGCTGCCGATTCGTCTTGAGTCCCGGGAAGACTGGAAAGAATTGCTCTCAGATGCGCTGGCCGTGCGCAAAGATCTTGAAAAGACTGCTTTACAGGAGCAAAACCTGACCGGGGAGTATATTCGTCCAGTCATGCTTTTACATGCTCAGCCCAAAAGGCAAAATCAGGAAACAATCACTGTTGATGTGGTTAAGTCATGCCTGATTGATGACCATAAAATTCCTGAAGAACAGATTGCTGTTGCCACCGGCGATATAAAAGAACTGCCGGAAACCGGTATCGCAAAACCAGATTGTCAGATCCGTTTTGTAATTACGGTAAATGCTTTGCGCGAAGGCTGGGATTGCCCCTTTGCCTATGTTTTGTGCTCAGTTGCGGAACTTCGCGCTTCGACAGCCGTTGAACAGATTCTTGGTCGTATAATGCGCCTGCCCAAAGCAAAGCGGAAAACGCAGCTCAAGCTTAATCAGGCTTACGCTTTCTCTGCTTCAAAAAACTTTGTCGATGCTGCGAAAGCCCTGGAAGATGCTTTAGTCGAAAATGGCTTTCAGCGCCATGAGGCACAAAGCTTTGTCACTCCGGTTCAATATGAGTTCGAAGAAGAACCTGTTGTGTTTATGGGCGCGACATCTATGAAAATGTCAGAAAAACCGGCATTGAAAGAGCTTCCAAAAGAAGTTGCCGGCAAAGTACTGTTCGATGAAAAGAAAAGTGTAATAACGTTTCAAGGCGAAATGAAAGAGTCTGACAAACAGGCTCTGGTTAAATGTTTCAATACTCCTGAAGCAAAAGCGAATGTTGAGAAAATTTATAAAGCCTCGCGTGGCATCACGGTAACACCGCCCCTTTCGCCGGCAGAACGTGGTGAAAAGTTTTCAGTTCCGGTTCTGACAATCAAACAGGGTGATTTGTTCGAGTTTTTTGAAGAGACTCATTTCCTCGATTTCCCATGGAAACTGGCAACATACGACCCGGCATTAACAGAGAAAGAGTTTGCTTCTGCGCGTTCTGAAGGCGATGTTGGCATAATCGACATCGATAAAGAAGGCGCGATCAAGATCAATTATCTGAACCAGATACAGACTCAGCTGTCTTTTACTGGTTTGGACTTCGCCTGGACCGCTGAAAATTTGATTCTTTGGCTTGATAAGCACATTCCGCACCCTGATGTTATCCAGCCCGATGCAGTTGGTTTCTTGAACGCCGTTTTGGATCATCTTTTGAAAACCAGAAACCTGCAGCTTGAAACCATTGTCCGCGATAAATACCGCTTAAAAGCCGCAATTCAGGAAAAGATTCAGCAATATCGGCTGGCCGCAAGAACTCAAGCTTATCAACAGTTGCTTTTGCCAGAAAACCCGGCTCCAATTGAAGTTCGACCCGAGGTCTGCTTTTCTTTCAAACCCGATGAATACCCGTATAACACTGTTTTTCGAGGTGCTTACAACTTCAAAAAACACTTTTACCCCAAAGTCGGCGATCTGAACGCAGACGGCGAAGAATTTGAATGCGCGGTCTTTCTCGATACCTTGCCTGAAATAAAATTCTGGGTCAGAAATCTCGAGCGCCGCCAGCAGCATTCTTTCTGGCTGCAAACCTCATCAGACAAGTTTTATCCAGACTTCGTCTGCGCACTGGAAGACGGTCGTTTCCTGGTTGTCGAATACAAAGGCGCCGACCGCTGGTCAAACGACGATTCCCAGGAAAAACGCATAATCGGCCAGCTCTGGGAAGACCGCAGCAACGGCCAATGCCTGTTCATCATGCCCAAAGGCAAAGATCTAGCTGCAATAAAAAGCAAACTTTATAACAACCCGAGTAAGCCTTGAAAAAACAACCTTATATACCATATTTGATGCTTGCGAATTCTTTACGATAGTAAGCCATGATTTCCTGTTTTGTATCCATCCTGACCCTTTTGCCCTTGATTTTGATTATATGTTCTACTGGCTTAACTAGGTTTTTGGCTGAAACCACACACCGAACAGCCCCTTCGTAAAGCTCTTTTTTATTATTGCCCGTATCAATTCCAATTAAAAAGTATTCTTTTTCTATTTGGTGTCGAAATTCGTCGCACTCAAAACACCAATAATTAGCCGGTTCTTCGGGTCTTCTCGGTTTCCAATAAATCTCATTTTTATCTCGTTTTTCAAAATTTGGTATTATTGGTGGGGCCATTAAAGACTCGAAGGTTAATCCATGTTGATTCTGCAGGTAATTGTCCAGAACACTAAAGGATTGGGTTTTCCAATAACCCTTTGGTGCCGCAGGCGGTGATGGAAATTTCATTTTATCAAGAATATTTTCCATTTCTTCTGCGTCAGGTTTACATATTAATAAAACATCACCTAGAGCGTGGAATTCTATTAATGCATTTTCCGCCGCAGCACTACCAAAGTTGTTTACGCAAAATGTAATAAAACTGGTTCTATTCTGCGTCGTAAGATTTTCAGCCAAATTTTGGAAATATGCTTTAACATCTTTTAGCCATTGAGGGTATGTTTCGCGTTGGTATTTCTCTATTTCCGCTTCGCTGGGCAAAACATATGTTTTGCGCATCCCAAACCCCTGCAATGAAATTGGTATAAAAATATTACCTAGCTCTTTTTGGGGCTCTTCTTTTGGGAAATTGGTTTCCATAGGCAATTCTTGTTTTACACAACCAACCATGTTTGTTATTTCATCTTCTGTCAACTCAGGGTAATAAGGAATATCAACTTCAAGATTTTGTATAATCTCTGAGCATTCATCCATAGCTGTTACTTCAAACAGTGGTCCCTGCGCTTGTAATTCCTTTACCTTTCGCTCCAAGTCTAAGATTCTTTTGTCTTTGGTGTCCGGTTCTGGTTCCAAAAGCCATTCATCAGGAATAACTACAAATGTAAGCCCACAAAGTCTTGCTGCTCTCAGCGGGTTTGTATCATGAGTAAGCAAGCTTGGTTCCTGTCCAGGTTCTGTTGCTTTATATCGTAGAATTTCTGCAATTATTTGATCGTCATTTCGCCCAAGATCAAGAAAATCCGGAAAACTACAGCTTGCTAGGTTCGGAGGGCTGAAAGTTGCCTCTACAGTTGGCTTTGATTCTTTTATTGTCACTTTTCCTGTTTCCGAAAGTATGATTTCTCGAAAAAAAGAATTGGCTTTCCTGGCTTGTTTTGCTCTTCGCGTATTTCCGTCCTGTTTTTGCCGGTCAATTTCGTCCGCAACGGCTTTTGGGATTACAAGCAAAATGTGTTGTTCATCAGGAAATAGCTTATTCCAATTTATTTGAGAGCCGTCGCGGCATTGGATGAAAAAGTTAGTATCTGGGAAAAGTATCTTCACACTAGTAATGCCTTCTTTCGCGGGCTCTGATAAAGAACAATCTAATGCTTTGCAAGAACCCTGAGAAATGCGAAATTATAACATGTTGCCTATTCTCCACAGCTCTTCGAGGTGAGAACCCTGCTCAAAGGTGTGATTGACCTTAAACAAGCAACTTTGCTCAAAATGTGGTTTATCTATTCCCATATAGCCTCATCTCTTTTTTCTAGACCGAAAAGTTGAATGTTCTTCCACAGCTTAAAATCCAATTCTAAGCCAACAGAAGAGGCGGAAGAATCCGCTTCAATGCTGTTTACGGATGCATTATCAATCTGGATCCCTACGATTTTACCCCATCTAACGACCTTGTTATCTCGAATCCCCAAAACAGGTTGTCCTTGAAAAATTTTGCAACGAGGATTTTCTATGACAACAACAGAATCGTTTTTGTAGGGCCCTTCTGTAGGTTTTCCAAAACTATTTGCCAAAGAATTGGCAATATAATACCGGCCGAGATAACAACTGCCAACAACACTAAAAATTGCTCGCCCGTAGGCTTCAAAGAAACCCAATCTTTCCTTCATTAAATCTGGATCAAATGCTTCAAGTGAACTTGGTCCGGCATGAACAAGTTGGTTTCTTCGATCTACCAAGTCTCTAAGCCTTAAATCAATAATCTTGACCAAATTGTTTTCAGAAGCATCTTCAAAGCCCATAGTGGTCGAGAACCAGTCTTTTAGCAAATCCGTCTGGCAAGCCTGGGCGTTGAGATTTTCAATGCCAACGGCCTTAAAAATCCCTTGGACTACCTCGCTGCGAATGTTTGATTCATGAAAGACCACAGCGTGTCTATTAAGTTTATACCTATCACTATTCTGCAGGCACTCGTTAAGATTGCTTACAATATCTTTATTTGTTAAACCTGTATATCTTCCCTCTCCAAGACGCCCTCTAAATAACAATTCAGCGGATTTTTTTAAATGTTTGTTTTGTAAATTTTCGTGTAATTGTGTGTATTGATTTCGTGATGATTCTATGGAGGCAAAAGACCAAGCCAAATCCTCAATATATTTTTCAAGGCTTGTATAAAGGGCGATAATGAAAGACAAGTAATCAAGCCGTCGCCGAAGAGTTAGAGAATTTGTAATACAATCATCACCATATTTTGCCAAAGTAGAGTAAACAGAACTAACGGAGTCAACGAATGTGTTAACTTCTTGCAGCTCTTTTAAAAATTCGTCAAGAGAAGTGCGCACAATAATACCTCAAGGCTGTATCTTGTCCAATGCATTTTGAAATGCGTCTTTTACCCGCTTATTCCGAGGTTGGATATCTACAGTATTTGTTCGCCGGCCTTCAAAAAGCTCTCCATCTTCCACATACATTTTTTTTATTTCTTCTATTAACAAATTTTTTCCTGCTATAAGCTTTTCTCTGTCAACACCATCGCAATAATGACTTGCCGCGAACATCATAGGGTCGTAAACAATCTTCATCGGCTTCCCGCCAAGGGTTTTATCTTGTTTTAGCCGACAAAAAGACTCTTGTCCCAAGGTTTGATTAAGCAAAGAAACCGTCTTTTGAAAAATTGTCTCAAAAGATTTTAACGTTGCCTCACCGAATTTATTTCCATTGAGTAGATATAAATCAAGAAACGATGCAATCCGATTTAATCCAGACTTTGATCCGCTAATTTGCCGATAGGCAAAGAATCTTAAAACTAATTCTACATCATCCATCTTCTCAAACATGGTTTTTCCGGTTGCAGTTGAATCGTCTTTTTCTTCATCTTCATTACTACAATCTGAATCTAAAGACGGTTCTGTAGGGATGCCCCAAAGAGAACAGAAGTCCTGATTTTTTGATAGCTTCAAACAAAGTTGATTCAATGGGCCATCATAGACAGCATTTCTTGTTTCTTGAGGGCTTAGTTTAACTCCTCCAGAATTGAGCCTTTCAAAAACCATTTTTTTTAATTGGGCTGCCTTCTCTTCGCTGGAAGCCGTCTCTTTAAGAAGAATAATAGACGAAATATAACGACGATCTATCCCATCCTTAACCTTACTTGGTAACTTGGAGTAGGTTTTTCCGTGCAGTTCAGTCCAATATTGTAGACCTTTTAACTCGAACTCATCACCATAGAATTCTTTCAACGTACTCAATCTTTGCCGACCATCCATTACCTCAAACCTAGCCAGTTCATGCTCATAAAGAAAAACAGGAGGGACCGGCACATTCATCAAAAATGATTCTATCAGCCTAGATTTTCTTTCGACATTCCAGCGATGCCGTCTTTGGTATTCTGGATCTAGTTTATAACGTGTCTCACCAGTTTCAACCTTTTCCTGGAGCATTTTCAAAATACCTGCCAAGGAGTAGCGGGCTGATTCAGTTACAATGCGGATTTCTCCGCTTACATAGCGTTTATTAATTTCTTCATCGCTTGGAGTGAGCTTGGTGTCGGCTTCGTTAAATTCTATTTTTTCCCCAGGAAAAAGCTGTGAGTCATTATTTTGGTCTTTAATGTCTTTTGTGGTCATTTTTATTTTCTCCCAAAACTCACGTAAAAATCGAATTCTTCGATAGGTTTTCGAAGAGGTCGTTGAAATTGTTCAGCTTGTCGTTTACCCTCTGATGCAAGCCCTGCAGATCTAATAGTGTTAACCTTAAGACCACAGTCTGCCTCCCTGAATGAATTAACCATTATTTCCTTTGGGTTTGCTTTTCGATCGTGAATCCCTCCAAAGCGAACCACCATTTTTGCGTCAGCTTCGCAAGCCTTAGAGATGTTTCGCCAAATTCCAGCAAGTTGAGAAGAGAATAAAGAAGGGGACGAATGCGTCATTTGCGAAGGGTGGTTATAGGTAACAGAAGAGGGTCCGCCAATAAACCAGAATCTAAGCCATTGATCTGGCACGTATGTTCTCATGCCATAATATGGCGGTGAAGTAACAACTTTTGAGAATTTGACACCGAAGTCAGAAAAATCTAGTTCTCTGCTGTCGCCACAGATCATGTGATAATCAACAGTTGGTGGTTGCTCTGTAAAGAAATGGCGGGCCTTTCGTGAAACTAGCTCTAGAACATCTACGTAATCTGGATACAGGTTTCTTTGGGTCCAAAATTTAACCGCGTAATCTGGTTTTGCTGCGTAGGTTCGGGGCATCTGATTTGACAGATAACTTGGTAATCCTTTGTTCTTCGGTCCGTGTAAAATTCCTAACATTAAAGCCCGAAGCGCTTTTCTTTCTGGGGTTTTGCAATTTTTTAATAAAGATTCTCTAAGTTTAAGAAGGTTTTTAAACGTTTCTTCATGGAAGCATATTGTCCAAAAGTCACCTTCAGGCCAAGTGACATTTTTATTGCTGCGTAAAATCTCTTTGCAAACCTCATAAACCGCATTTGGGTTGGTTTTCGCCAACTTCCCTTCTGCAATAGCGACTGCTATGGGGCTACTATCAATGCCGACCGAAGGTAAACCCAAAAGACGAGCAGCATAGTTGGTGGTGCCTCGCCCACAGAAAGGATCTAAAACCCATGTATTTGGCATAGCTTTTTGTAGCTGTCTGTAGGGGACTTCCAAGGGAAACATCGTGAAATATGGACATATAGCATTTAATGTTGTTTTGTCCAAATTTCGATTTATTGTTTTATTCTTCACTATTTTAGCCTGTATTGAGCAGCGGGCTTTATTTTTTGAAATTTTTTACTTTATGTGGCGTGTATCGGGAAACCCAATGTAGATCTCGCCAAGTATTACTTCGAGTAGACGCCTTGTTTGTTTCGCTATTCCTGTAAGTTTCAACATTCTCTGCTCCAAACATGTTGACTAACAAAACAGGTATGAACATGCCTATATCCTGTTTTAATACATTTGTTGATCGAGCTAATGTCTGTGATAATATCAAAAATTGGGGATAGCCTATTGCTTGTAAACAGGCTAGAGTCACCTGAGTTTGTGTTTCTAATGGTTCTGGCGCGTTAAAATAGCTTCTAATGGCAGCTGTTAAAGTTGCCTCAAGAGGCCTTCTCAGATAACGAACTCTTTCTGTAACTCTTTCCGTGGTTGTTGGGTATAACGCTTGTGACACCCAGGTTGAAGTCATAAAAGATCCTCTATAGTAAGTTAACGCAAGTCAACACACATTATATAAATTCAACTAATAGAATGCAAGTAAAGTAAATGTCGCACTTTAAAATAAAAAATTCTAACCAGGGGCATTTTAGCTTGCCTCTCGTTTTCTAAAACCCTCGCGTCCCAGGGAAGGGGCTAGCGTATCTTTTCAGCCCGTTCGCGTGCCTGTGGGCCGTTTCAGCTTTTCTGCCATGCGCCCAAAACCGGCATATTTACCCGCCAGTGACTTATAAAATACACCAGCCAGCCCTACAGCACGCCCACGTGCTTATTTTTCCAAAATGGCTATAAAAATGCTGTTTTGGCGACTTTTTCCGCCAACGGGCTGTAGGTAACTTGCCCGACAACCACTAACCGCCCCTCTGGGCTCACCACAGGGGAAACCGTTTTAAATATCTCTTCCGCAAATCCTTTCCCCGCTGCACCGCCCGTCGAATCTTTAAAATACCGACTGTCGCGGAAAAGTAAAGGCCTCCACCCCGACCGGCTAAGTCGCCGGCCGGGTCCCCGCCTTGACTTTCCCGCGACAGCCTGGTTGTCTGGGGTCATCGACGGGCGGCTCCGCAGGGGAAAAGGTTTTCTGGCCAGAGTATTTTGCCGGCGCGGCAAACCTCTGAAAGTCCTTTTCAACAGCAGAAAATACCGCTTTACAATGACAATAAATTACATATATTATTAATAGATGACAATTACAGGAGGGTTCAGCATGCAGACCATGAACTACAAAGAAGCGGCCAGGTATCTCAAAATCACCGAAGGCACCCTGCGCAACTGGGTTTCAAAGGGCCGCATCCAACCCCGAAAAGTCGGCAAACACGTGATCTTCTTCAAAGAAGAACTCGAAGCCTGGATCAAAAACCCGCCCCCCGCAGCAACTCCCGAACCCGCCATGAAAGACCTCGTCGATGTTTTTACCGAAGCTTTTCAACTGCCTGCAAAACCTGAACCCAAGCCGGCCACCGCCACACCTGCCCGGCCCATCGAATGGGTGCCGCAACTCCACATGACAACCTCCGACCAGGAAAAAGACCCATACGCCCTGCTGCTCGATCTCCCCGGCCAGAATGTGAAAATGACCCCCGACAACATGCGCGAACTCGCCCGCTATCTAGTCGATGCCGCCGAGATCTGCGAAAAACGCCAGTACCGCGGCCTGAAAAACTTCTCACTCTTTCGCGAAAATGAACGCTTCAGAAGTTCCGTTGTCCTGGTTCCCTTCAACCAGATGCGCGACCTGCAGACCCTCGCACTTGCCGCCCTCAGATCCGGCGATGTCCTGGCAGCAACCAAAGAAAAATATGTGGTTCAATTCATCCGCGAAGGTCTGCAGCGCCAGTTACCATTGATAAACATGCAGCTGAAAAAACAGGGAATGCGTTCGATCAGCTTCAAAAGCCTGAAATGACAATAAATGACAAACTCCCGTTTTTACGGTTTACCTGTTAAAATTAAGGCAGAAGCACTACCAGGGAGTAATCTTATGAGCGGTCACAAGCACGAAGCCAGTCTCCACAACAGCGGCAAGAAAAAGCGAGTCAGCGGCTGGGTTGACCGCGTCACCGGCGGTATTGTCGTGGTCGTCATCAAACACCCCGACGATCCTGATGCAACCATTGAAATCAATGTGCCAATCGAGCAATTCAAGAAACGAACGCCGAAGGAAGGCGAATACATTTCCGTCGAGATTGCAGATAACAGCTGATTAAGCCTTTTTCTTTCCGGTCTTTCTTCGCAGTTTCCCAAGTCCGGCCAGAAATCTTTCCTTGATTATCTCACGATCCGCCGCGTCACTTTCGATACCGTGAATAGTAAAGACTTTCCAGCCGCCGCCCTTGTCTTTTTCGGTCAATAGCCGTTCGTCATTGATTTCCTCTTCAAACCATGCGCGGCCTTTGGTTACTTGACCCATCGTTGCCGGTGCGACAGGTTTCACCTGGTCGCCTTTTTTTTCATAGCTGACCACCGGAAACCGCACAATATTGATTTCTTCCGTTGTAAAAGCACCCACATCAACCAGTTTTACAACTTTGTTGATTTGATGAGCTTTTTCAAGACCTTTCACCAGGTTGCGCTCTATCGAGTAACCGGCCGGATCTACATCCGAAATAGAAAAGACTGTCAGCGGCTTTCCGCCACACTTTTCTTTCAGATCATCTGAAAAATATTCCATCGAAATAACCGCCGGCTCACCTTTCAGACAGATGAACGAAACTCCCTGTTCATCAGCCAGCTTCTTGATAAACAGGTATTGCCCAAGTTTTTCAGACGCCAGTATGATTTCCGGGTTCTGCTTGCCGATCCAGCGGTATGGCTCGTTCATGTCCATGAATCCGAAATCTTTGTATCTGAAAAGTTCCTGATCCTCGACCATTTCCTGCAAAGTGCTGTAAAACGTGTCTACATCACCAGAACCGAGAATATTGGAATGTTGCGCCAGAACGGCTTTGATCTTATACCAGAGCGATCTGATGTTTCCGTCGCTTGGTTCCTCGATGCCCTTCTGAATCCAGCGCCACATTTGATAAATGAGGTTTTTGATAACCCGCTTCGTGTTTATCTCATTCGCGCCAAAAAGCCGGAAATAGCTGAGCATACGCTTTTTATCGAACTGTTTGATATCCCATTTAGCTTTAAAAGCCTCAACTGCCGCTTTATCGTTTTTATCAAGGCTGTAAAGTTCCCGCCAGCCGAAGTCAATCAGTCCATAAAGCCTCAAAGCCCTGTCAGAAGGATTTTCCGGCGCAAGGTAGTGAAACCTGGTAACATCAAGAACTTTTTTGAGCTGCTGCCCATAAACACCCGTTACCGGAATCCTTTTCGCGGTTCCCTGCAGGCTGATTTCGCATTCATCGTCTTTTGCCCGTAATTCTGCCCTGGTCAGCCGCTTTTCTTCTTCAGGTTCCTCGGGAAACTTTTCAAAAGTGCCTTCAATTCTATCCAGAGCGACAAGATACTGCCGGTGTGTTTGCACAAACAACCCGCGCAAAAGCTTTTCCCAGGCGTTCAGATTTCCCGGCAGCGTGATCGGCTTCTTTCCGGCAAGAATCGCCAGAACATCACCACGTTTGCTGGTCAGGTAAAGAATATCCTTAACCGGCACAAAAGTGCCGTCTTTGGCTATTACTGACTTTTCCGTCAGTAATAGCTTTTCAATCCGCTTGAGCAGTTCGCTCATTGCAGCTTTTTCTCGAACTCAGCCAGGTATGTGCTGGTAACTGCATTTGCCACTGGCTCTTTGATTCCTTCAAACCACAGATCACGCGCCGAAGAAACCGCCAGCGCCCGTATCTTCGTCAGGTTGACTACATAAAACTTGCTGGTTCGCATGAAATGCGGATGTTCAGACAATCGCTTCTCGATCTCGGTCAGTCGCAGATTGCTGTAATAAGACTTGCCACCGGAAGTCACAAACATCGTTTCTTCCCGGCCCTGGTCTGATTTGGTCGTGATATAGCAGACTTCTTTCAGATCCAGAAAGTAAACCGCCATTGCCGGATCTTCCGGAGTAACCGGAAGTTTCTTGATCGGCGGGTCCAGGTATTGAAGTTTCTCTAAAACCTGTTTTAACAGGTCTGTTTCACCTTTCGCCATGCTCTCAACCTCCACTTTCAATGTTCCGCCTGCAGTCCTCACATTACACAAAACGGCTCACAGGCCCATATAATCTGAACTCCGGCAAATTCTCCGAAGCTCCTCAAATTTCACGTGTTTTTCAGCCGTTTCATGCTTTTTTAGGCTGACTCCCGGAAACGGCTTTCTTAATCTCAGTCGTAAACATTTTTGCGATGTCCGATTCCGACAATGAGAATAATCAGCACTTCATCGCGTTTTTGGAATATAACCCGGTAATCTCTGACTCGCAGCCTGTATTTTCCGGCATGATTGCCCTTGAGAGCTTTGATGTCGTTTTTCAAATGATCTGGGCTGGTTGCCAGAATTTCGAGTTTGTTCTTGATAATCTTCTGGGCGACAAAATCCAGCTTCTTCAAGTCTTTAAACGCGCCAGGCAGGAATTCCAGTTTATACATTACAAACCGAGTTCCTTCCAGACATCTTCAGCCGGTATTGTTTTGTCCTTGCCGCTGGCCAGACGATCAAGCCTGCCATCGGCTATAACAGTATCAACTGTATCAAAATACAGCTCTAAAGCCTGTTCCACAATATGACTTTTCTTCTGGCCAAGCTCTGCAGCAATACTGTTGAGTTCGAGCAGAATGTTTTTGTCGATCGTAAACGTAACTTTCGGTCGTTCCATATTATAAAACCTCACTTACAATACAATTATACATACAATAATACAGAAAAGCAATTCATTGTATTGTTCCGGTGTATTTACAGCAAGGCACAAATCTCACTAATTTCCGCTCCGAATGCGGATTACACTAGGTCGCCAATAATAACGATTGGACTAAACCGCTACGCGGTAGCCACTACAAAATTTCTTAGAACTACAGCTTGTTCCGCTTTATCCAGGCATGCAAAGTAGTCGGTGAACACTCGATAATCCTGGCAATAGATCTTTTGCTGACTCTTTTTTTCAGGTATTCCGTTATTTGTTCCCTGTGTTCATCAAGCTTAACATGCTTTGCCGGGCCCTTAGGCCGGCCCATCGGCAACCCCTGAGCTTTTCTGTGAGCCAGCGCCTCTTTTGTTCGCATTGAAATGAAGTCTCGTTCTATCTGCGCAGCCAGCCCCAGAATAGTCGCGGTAATGGTTGCCTGCATCGAGCCATCCATCACCATCCCGTTCTTAACGATGTGTACGGAAGTCTCCTTCTTCGCTGCCAGTTCAAGAATCCTGAGCACTTCCAGCGTCGATCTGGCCATTCTCGATACCTCTGACACAATGAGATTGTCGCCGGCCTGCAGCCGGTTAACAATTCGCCCCATTTCCCGCTCTTCCCACGAAACCCTGCTGCTTTTCGTTTCCTGTACAAACTCCACGGGAACCAGTTGCCGGGCATTGCAGTATTCCAATATCCCAAGCTTCTGATTCTCGATATCCTGCGTTTCAGTAGAAACTCTTAAATATGCGTAGTTGGCCATATCATTTCCCCCTTAACACCGGAAAAACCTGTAAACAGGTTTTTCTGTGATAAATCAGTTCAGCTAATACATACTTCATCGCAGCATAAGAGTCCAGTCAAAACGGCCATTTTTATAGACGAAACATGACATTTCTGGTCATCATGTCTCCTTCAGGATCAATGTTCGATCCCACAAAACCACATTCAGGAGACACCCATGAAACTGGACCCGAGACTTGCAAAACGCATGATTCAGGACATGAACCTCAGCGGACTGAGCCCGAAAACTCAGGCTTCTTATCTCAATGCCGTTAACAGACTGATCAATCATTACCAGAAATTCCCCAAACGCCTTTCATCCGAAGATCTTCGCCGCTATTTCGTTCGACTCATGGAAAGAAAAGAGGTGGTTCCCTCAACTATGGCCGTTTATCGCGCCGGCATAAGGTTTTTCGTTGAGAGAACCCTTGGTAAAAGCTGGCCCGCTCTTGACTTATTCAGATTCCGCCGCCCAAGACAGCTTCCAGACATTCTCACCGTCCAGGAAGTCAAAACCATTCTCGATGCCGTCCGTGTTAAGAGAAACCAACTATGCCTCAAAATCATTTATGCCTGCGGCCTGCGCCTGGCTGAAGCAGTTTCCCTCACCGTCAGCGACATCGACGGCGCACGCCATCTGTTGAAAGTCTGCGGCGGCAAAGGCCGCAAAGACCGCTATGTTCCGATTCCCGAGGCCCTCATCGAGGAGTTACGCGATTACTGGAGGACTTATCGACCCACATCCTTTCTGTTCTTTGGTGTCCATAAAAGCCGGCGTATCCGCAGGGCAACCATCCAGAAAACCTTTAAGCTCGTGCTTAAGAAAGTCGGCATCACCAAGAAAGTTTCCGTTCACACGCTGCGCCACTCCTACGCGACACACCTGCTCGACGGCGGGGTCGGCATTCGCACCATTCAGGAAATCCTCGGCCACAGCAGCCTGCAAACAACAGCCATCTATGCCCACTTGAGCGAAAAAACAAAATCAACAGCCCTGCCGGTCGTTGATAATCTCGTGAATTCTCTATAGACCGGCCATGACAACTGTCGGCGAAATTTTTCGCATCCATGGCCCTGATTATCTCAAGACTTTTGGCGGGAAAATCCCGCCAGATCATCGCCGGGCCATAAACAGCCTGACTTCCTGCCGAACCGGAAAGCTGGGATGGCATGTTTACGAATGTTCGGCCTGCGGGGAAGTCCACTACGTCAATCATTCCTGCCGAAACCGTTCCTGCCCGCTCTGCCATGCCGTGCATCGTGAAAACTGGCTTGCATCAAGATACAATGAGCTTCTCCCGACCAGATATTTCCATGTTGTTTTCACGTTGCCCCAGGAACTGCGGCGGGTGGTTCGCGCAAATCCCAGAGAGCTGTTGAATGCTCTGATGACCGCAGCCGGCAAATCACTGTTAAAGCTCACCGCAGACAACAGATTCATCGGCGGCAAAACCGGAATAACCACGGTTTTACACACCTGGACTGCAACCATGGAATACCACCCGCATGTCCATTGCGTTGTTCCGGCCGGTGGCCTCGACGGCTTTCTCTGGCGGGACTCCCGCAAAGGCTTTCTGGTTCCGGTCAAAGCCCTGTCCCGGATCTTTCGCGGCATATTTCTGGATATTGCCCGGAAAGTTGTGCCGGGCATTGAGCTTGCTGATGAGGTCGTGAAAAAGAACTGGGTGGTTTTTGCCAAACCTGCCCCGGCAAAGATCGAAACCCTTATCAACTACCTCGGCCGCTATGTTCATCGTGTTGCGATCAGCAACGACAGAATCATTTCTGCCGACAACGGCAAAGTCACATTCCAGTGGAAAGACTCCCGTGACGGCAGAAAAAAGGTTATGAAGCTTCCAGTTTTTGAGTTTATGCGCCGGTTTTTGCAGCATGTTCTTCCCTCAGGCTTTCATAAAGTCAGATATTTCGGGTTCATGAGTCCCTCGAATCGGCGAACCTTTCGCCGCGTTCAGATTTTGTTATGGATGAAGGCCGGCTCTGCATTCCCCGCGAAGCCGACAACAAAACGGGAATTCTGCTGCAACACCTGCGGCAACGGGGTGTTGACGACGGTCGGAGTCTACTTCCAGCCGTCCAGGTCGCCACCATGAAGCAACAACAACGCTGTCCGTCACTTCCAACAGACCTGGTTTCACAGTTCTGCCCATTTTTCCAGCCAATAACAGATTACAAAACAAAGCTTTGCATCTCCCTGCAGAGGTCAGTCTGTCTTTGCCTAAAAGCTGCTTCTCAAAGCAGTTCTGGCCATTTTCATTAACGCCGGGTCAGCATAAGACCGTTAAAATTCCATAATCTGGCAAGCCCCACGCGGTTCAGTCCAAAAAGGCTTTTGCACCGGCTTCGCGATGCAAAAGCCTAAAAAATTATGTAAACCGCCCCACCCCCGCCCGCTCCGGAAAAGCGTTTCCGTCTTTTCAATCGCCCAGGGGTACCCGTCTACACCAAAATAAGCGTCAAACAAAAAATCGATTTTAGACCCATTCCCGTGCCCTGTACGCAACGCAAAGATTTCAAATCGACCCCACGCCCATAAAACTAAAAACAACACAAAAATGACCGCCATATCAAATAGCCCTCAATTTCACCGGGTCGATCAGCTCATACCAGAACTTCTGCAGAAACGAATACTGCGGCTTCCTCTTCGGCGCCGGCTCCCAGACCTTCACAACTACCGGCTCAACCTTCGGCGGCTCCAGCCGCATCTGAATCGCTTCGAGCTTTCTGTTCTGAACCTCGTTCTGCATTTCAATAGTCGCAGTCAGCCGCTTGTTCTGTTCAACCAGTAACATGACCGCTTTTTCCAGCGACTCGATCCGGTTAACCAGCTCCTGTTCATGTTCACCGCCATTTACCGGTGAAATGGTGACCGCATTGTTTACCAGCAGGCCGGCCGCTTCTTTGGGTTTGACTCCCTGGCTGATCAGGTCGGCCATCTTCTTGATCATTTCGCATTGCTCTGTCGTCACATGCGCCGCCCTGGAAATAATCTTTGGCTGAATATCCAGCAGCTTGCACCAGTATTTCAACTGATCTACTGTTGCCGACTCCGTAACATCCGTCAGCTTGATCATGATTGTGTCTGTCATAAATTTACCTTCCGGTGAATATTTTTACCGCTTTCTTATCGGCAAAAATCTGATGGTTGTTAATTCGGTGAATCGGTGACCGCATTTTTTCACCCGGTCACCACCGGGTGACCGCCAGGTAATTTTTTCTCACCACTTCACCGCCGCCCCGGGGAAATTTTCCAGCCCAACCATCTTGCCCCAACGAACTATCACTAAAACCGTGTTAAAAATTTCCTTCCGGTGAAAAGTTTCACGCCTTAAAACATCGATCAGATGCTGATTTACCTCAGTTTTCCCGCGTGCTTTTACCAGGTCACCACCGGGTGACTGTCCGGTAATGTTTTTTCACCGCCTCACCGGAAACCCTTTCCAGAAGCGAACTATAACTTTTATAGGCTGAAACCCGGGTGATAATTCGCGAACTGGTTCAAATTTCCCGAAATCGAACGAACTATAACTTTTATAGGCTCAAAATTTGCCATGTTTTTCAGCCTGAAACCTTGACCATGAAAGGGTGGGGCGGTAATTTTCGTTAATCGCATCATGGGGTCCCAGGTTCGAGTCCTGGTAGGCGCGTTTTTGGGGAAACCGTTATCAGAGCTGATTGCTTTTTCCCGGTTTGCAATTCCATTCCGGCCTGGCGTTCGTTCTTCAGGCCTCGTATTGAACCAGTAATCAGCCTCACCGGTAGTTTCACCGTTCAGTTTTTGAACTATAACTTTTATAGGCTCAAAAAACAGACTGACAGTTTTGCTTAAAAAACATGAAAATTTTTACCAGGTTTCTCTTGTTAGTATGTTTTAAAGATTTTAAAGATTTTAAAGATTTTAGCGCCTCGGAAACCCTCATAAAAACTGATGTCGCCGCCGCGAACTATAACTTTTATAGGCTGAACTATAACTTTTATAGGCTGAACTATAACTTTTATAGGCTGAACTATAACTTTTATAGGCTCAAAGTATAACTTTTATAGGCTGAACTATAACTTGATTTTTAAAAAGTTATATTATATTCTATCTTTCGTAACAAGTTATCTTTTCGGGGGTCCTTATGGACAAAAGATTAGTTATAAAAAGTAATTTCCTGGTTGAGGCATCTTACAAACTTTCCGCCATCGAGCAGAAAATCATCTTGAGCCTTTCAACCAAAATAAAGAAAGAGGATCAGGAATTCAAGAAATACACCTTCAACCTGGGTGAGCTCAGTTCCTTCCTCGGTCTGAACACCAACGCCGACTACGCCTACCTGCAGGAAACGACCAGGGCTTTGCTTTCCAAAGTCCTGATCCTGAAAAAGGAAAACTCCCTTCTGCAGACCCACTGGTTCGAATCGGTCGAATATTTCGAGAAAACCGGCACCGTTTCAATGTGTTTCAGCCCTGACCTCAAGCCGTTTATGCTCCAGCTGAAGGAAAACTTCACCAAATTTCAGCTGAAATACGCCATTCAGCTGAAAAGCCGCTTCTCGATCCGCACTTACGAGCTGCTGAAACAGTATGAAAGCATCGGAACCCGTGAATTCCTGCTGACCGACCTGAAGGAAATGCTCGGCGTCGGCCCCGAAGACTACCCGCTCTATGGCAATTTCAAGGCCAAAGTCCTGCTCGTTGCACAGAAGGAACTCCAGGCCAAAACAGACATCGCCTTTGACTTCGAAGAAATCAAGGTTGGCCGCAGCGTTGGCCGTATTCGCTTCACTATCCATTCCCAGGAAGTGCCCCTTGTCCAGGAAACTGCCGATACGCCCATCGGGAAACAGGACTTCATCGACGAGAAGTTGAACCAGCTGGTTGCCCTGCTGCCGCAAGCCTATCAGGACAAACATAGCATCCGGAAACTCCTTCAGGAAGCCGTCAAAAAGAACGATTTCGACTATGTAATGCGCAACATCATCTATTCAAATGACAGATCCAATGCCATGAAGCCCGGCAGCAACCCCGAAAAAGGCAGCAACTACCGCGTTTACCTGGCCAAAGCTCTGCGCGATGACTACGGACTTGCCTACCTGGAAGACCAGCAGGTGAAAAAGGAAGCCGAGCAGGTCAGACAAAAAACCTTCGCCGAAGCCGAAAAACAAAAACAACGCGAAAGAAACCAGATCGACCAGGAACGCGAAAACCGCGAAAAAGCCCGCGTCTTCATCTCCTCCTACGCCCCCGAAACCCTCGAAACCTACGCCGGGGAAGCCAGAAAGCGCCTCTCTCCCGACTCCCTGGCCCGCTACCACCGCAAAGACCCCATCGGCCTCTTCGAGTTCAAACGCCGCCTCGAAGACGTCGTTATGGAACACACCGGCCTCCGCCAGCCTCAACCGGAAACCGCATCTGGATTGTCAGAAAACAACCATGATGATCGGGAAGCGTCTGCTGACGCTGCATAACGCGGTAACGTTCCGGTAAGGCTCCTATATGGGAGCGTTTGTATTGTTGGGGAGCATGTATGTTTCGCGCACAGAATAAATTAAATGGTAATTTCCTTGTAAGCATCGATCCTGTCTGGCTCAACCAGAGGGAAGCACTTGTAAATATTTGCCAGGCTGATCAGGTAGTCTGCCCATACTGCAAGGAACCTGTTAGACTGCGGGCCGGTAACTATAGAAGGTGGTATTTTGCTCATAAAACCCTTTTAAATTGTCCATTTACTCACGAATCTGCAATCGTTTTAGAAGCCAGAGCAGCATTATATGAATGGCTGTTAACCAAAATTCACAACAAGCCCGGTTGGTCTGTCGATGTCGAAATTCCGACAGACGATCCTTCGATGAAAAAAAGAGTGGATTGCCTTCTTAAGAGCCAATCCAGGACCTTTGCTTATATTATTTTCGATAAAGGCGTGAAGCTGGAAACAAGAATGAACCTGCAAGGCCAGATCCGTCAGAAAGGCTGGCATTTGAATACTTTGTTTGCAATGGACTTTTTTAAGCCGGCCAATTATCCCAATAGTGTTATGTTAAGCACCACCGAGAGAGATTTTTTAACCATAACAGAGTTTGATCTCTGCGACGAAATTGGCCGGGAAAGATATGGTTCACTTTTTTACATTAACGGCAAAACCAGGCAGGTAAAAATTATTAGAAGAGCTGCGTTAATGCACCCTCCGCAAACATTTGAAGGCGAAATTTTTGATGAGGAATTGCAGAAAGTCCTTATTGCACCCAAAACTGGAGAGCTGGTTTTGCCTGGAGAATATGAAAAGTTACAAGCCCTCAAAGAAGCCAGACGCGCTCAAGAACAGCGTGACAAGGAACACAGGGAACGAATCTTGCAGGAACACCTCGCGATGATGAAGAAAACAGAAACTCGTTCCGAGCGCACAGGCAGCGAAACTTTAAAGCAAACCGTGCTGGAACCGCCACCAGAAAACAATCAACAAACCCAGATGGCTCTGCCAATTTGCCTTATTTGCCACCAGCCTTCTTCAGATTGGTGGTATTATGACGGCATCACAAACACCTGTAAATGCCAGAATTGCTCAGATAGAAACAAAAAGAACCGCACATAAACAGGCTCTTACCCTTTTAATTAGCACACGACCCACGCCCTGCTGACCTGGCCGACGCTCCAGCGGCTTTGCCGCCTCCGCTCTGGCTAGGTCTCGGAAAGCCCTTCAGGCTTCCGCAGGTGCGTGCAATGCCCGGCCCGCCTGCGCCTGGTTTCTGCCTCTGTCATTTATTGTCATCGGCAAAATTTTTACTGTAGCCCCTGCCGCCAGTCGCTCCGGCCGCTCGGACATTGGGGTCGCGTGCCACCCGGTTCATCGTGACTTACACCTCGATCCGGGGGCAAAGCAAGCAGGCCGCACCCGGAGCCGCTTGCTGCAAGAAAAAGACAAATAAAAGCGGTTGCGCTGGCCAGATCTCGCCAGGCGAGTTCTTTGCCAGCGCTCTGAGAACATTCGGATGGCTGGTTGCCTCCGCCCACCGCCCGCAAGCTCCGGCGAAGAGGCTGAAAACCGCGGGGTAACCGCGGCGCAAAAACCGCGCCAGTCGGGCCCCTCCCCGGCCCTCCCAACTGTCACGCTTTTTGCTACCGCCGCTTGCCGCCTAATAGGCCTATTAGCCGGACATTACCCCGCCAGCCTCTTCGCCTCCGGCACTCCCTCGCATCCCGAGCCGCAAACGGCCGGGCGCTCACTCGGCTTCCGCATAACAAAGTTCATGCGGAAACTTGCGGGCTGGTCTGCAATTTTCGCAACTCTCTGCCCTAGCGGATCACACTCCAAGCCAGAGAACCAATATGTGCCAGACAAAGATAATGAACACGAGAGCAATTGTTTCAGATTGTGTCTTGCCGCGAATCTTGATGTTGTTCAGAGTCACCGAGAATTTATTCATAAAAAACTCCTTAAAATTTTTTAGGAAATAAAAAAATACTTCCTACTTAAGGGGCTTTTTGTTGCAACAGCTTTCAAACCTAAATTTATTGCAAATACTACCATTTCAAACGGCACACAGTTAGCGTTGCTGCGTCATCTGTTCGTTGTAACTGTGTGGCAATCTGTATTCAACAAATGACCAGCAACCAACGACAGACGCAATACCCCCCTTTGGTCTCTAGAGGTCTTCTGTAAATGAAACCGGTTTTAACACGCTTTCTTCGGCTTGGTGTTAAAGACATTATATTTTCTCAGTTATCAGGTCTCAAATCTTGAAACACTTGAAATTATTAAAAGAAGGAGGTGAATTACATGCTTAATATGAAATGTTTCTATGGACGCTTGGCAATTGATGTTGCCACAGATTCGGATCTGATAGCCCTTATAGTCATTGTTTGCATCTGGCATATTCTGGTAATGACTCTGCCAGTGTAACCCCGTAAAATGCAGGTATTGCCCGGTTACAACCTGGCAATACCTGTATCATTCTTCGATCAGTTTTGCAGTAACCACCATGACAATCTCGTTATCCGTCTTCTCGCTGTCGCGCCCCCTGGCCAGACCGCCGAAAATCGGAATATTGCCGACCAGCGGAATCTTCGACCTGGTTTCGCGCTCTTCGCGGTTGATCAGACCGCCCATGACGATTGACGCGCCGTTTTCGACGCGCAGCGAACTCTCGGCCTCGCGGGTGCGAATCTGCGGGTAGCCCTGCTTCGTCTGGGCGACAACCGAACTCACTTCACCCTTGATCTTCATATTGATGCTGTCATTGGTGCCGATATCGACGTCTTTAACCGTCATTTTGATGCCGACGTCAACCCACTGCAGCTGGGTATTCAGCTTCAGAACCGAGCCAGAGTCGGTGGTGGCGGTCGCTTCGACTTCGAGGGGAATGCGGTCGCCGATGGTAACCTTGGCTTCTTCGCCTTCAATGACCCGCAGATTCGGCTGCGCAAGAACCTTTGCGTCTTTGCCTTCATTGAGAACCCTTAGCAGCAGCGGCAAAGTGTCTTTGTCGTGATACTGCTTGATTTCGTCATAGCTGAAAGCGGCTTTTTCGAGATCGATGCCGAGCTTTTTCAGCTTCGACCGCGAAATCTCGGCGAGTTTGAAGCTGATCAGCACCT
>Ga0208041_1000366_pt1 | contig 47233 bp, 32 predicted proteins | sample AD_SCU002_MetaG_FD_184453 | JGI IMG/M metagenome (GOLD analysis project Ga0208041, IMG submission 184453) | Active sludge microbial communities of municipal wastewater-treating anaerobic digesters from China - AD_SCU002_MetaG (SPAdes) (version 2) | ecosystem: Engineered > Bioreactor > Anaerobic...
GGTGCGGCAAAACGCTAAATTGCGGCACTTGTACCAGCGGCAAAACTTGCAATGCCGGGCAATGTGTTTCGAATTGTTCAAGTCGTGCTGCAAAGAAATGCGATGGCGCTGATCTGTATTGGTACAACTCCTGCAATGCTAAGGAAGATCTGGCGCAAAACTGCTCTGCGGAAAACAAAATCTGTCGCGATGGTGTCTGCGTATCGTCCGGCGGTGGCGGAGGAATAATTGAGCCGCAAAAAGAGCAACCACAAAAAATGACTCGCGCCGAGATTCTGGTAAAAATTCAGGAGATCAAAAGACTGCTTATCCAGTTGATCGCTCAATTAATCGCCGAACTGCAAAAACAGTTGGCGGCAATGCAAAAAAACAATTAAAAATTGATAAAGTCGCTTACACATATATATGAATAATATATTTAAAAAAATATTTATAGCCACATTCTTTTTTTGCTCGGTGGGCGGGGTGGTGGGTGCTTCCAATTTTGATACTACCAACACTGTTTTGGAATGGTCGGAAACGGCAAGAATTGGCGGCAAAATCCGGATTGATTCGCTTTCTGCCGTCAATAATAGTTCGGAAGTCGTCGTCGTTGCCGAGAACTTAAGCGGTGAGGTGGTCTATGTGCAAAGGGTGGAAAATTTTTGGAGCGAATGGAAAAATTTGAACGGGAAGATGAAAGGCCAAGCGGCTCTTGACGCGGATGGCAACAGTGTGTATGTGGCCATTAGAGGTTTAGACGATGCTTTATGGTTTAACCAAAAAAATTCCTCTGGTTGGATGGGATGGAGTAGTTGGGGAGGCGGCATGACCGCAAGTCCGGTTATTTTAAAAACCGATATTGGCGTTGAAGCCGCCATCAAAGGATTGGACGATTCTTTATGGGTAAAGAGAAAAAACAATGATGGAACATTTGCGGATTGGCGCAAAATAGGCGATTTGAAGATAAAAGGGGATATTTCTATTGCCGGTGATGGCGGCGAAGTTATTATTGTTGCTTGCGGCCAGGATAACAAAATTTATGTCGTTGAGAGAAACGGCGTTGGCATATGGGGAGAATGGAATTTTACCGGTGGCGTTGGAGTTTCGGATCCGATCATATATAACGAAGGCGGAATATATTACATGGCGGCGGTGGGGCGGGGCAACGGACTTTGGTACGTGAAAAAAGAAAATGGCGTGTGGGGCGATTGGCAAAGCCTGGGCGGGAATCTGACTGCGTTAAGGCCGATTATTGCAGGCGATTCCGGGAATATCGCTTTTTTTGCGATGGCGCCCACAAATGAAGTTTGGTATCGCTTATTGCGCGGAGGACAATGGGTTGATTGGCATGCGGCCAATGGAAGATCGAATTATTTTGACGCGGCAAGCGTTGGTGGCGAAATTTTATTGCTTCAAGCCGCGGCCGATAATCTTGTTTACCGTTCCAGTTTTTATCCGACTCCAGCGCTCACTGCGTCTGATTTCAATTACCAAGACTATGGCATTGAGGACACCGCCAGCGGCGGCAAAACTTTATCATTTTACCTTGCCAACGGCAACCATAAAGTCAGAATTTCTTATAATGTCGAACCGGGGAGAAAAACAATATCAAAAAAGATCGATTTGGTATCGGCCGAGGCGAGCGTTTCTCGGACAGGGCACGGGAATACCAGCCGGGCCGGCGTCTATATTAATGCCAATGGCAACCAATTTGCGATCGGCAATGATTATATTGAACGCAAATTTACGGTTTCCAACGGAGTTGTCGCGACTACGCAAATCTATAACAAAATAAGTGGCAAGAGTCATTTTGTGGTTTCCGATGAATTTGGGATTGGTTTTCGCAATGCCAGCGAGCCGGTTTTTATAGATATCGAAAGGATGTCAATCGGTGAAAACTGCGCCTGGAGCGGCGGCATTGGCGAGCCTTTGATATATTCAGATTTGTTTTCTTGGTCTGATAACCCGTTTTCCGTTCCAAAATTGGTTAATCATGCTGGCGGCCAATATTTGGTTTGGCGACTTTATTACCACGATAAAATAAAGGATCAATATTCTGATGGCGGTAGCAAGGCGGTGTTGGGCGTCGCGCGGAATAATAGAGGAATGGAAGATTTCCGGCAGTTTGTCGTTGATTCCAAAAAAACCGAAAACAAATTCTTTTTTACTTATAACAGCTGGTGGACGGCCCCTTTCCGATATACCGAAAACGATCTTTTGGGTTTGATTGACAAGCTGGACCAGAATCTTATTTCGCCCTATGGTGCAAAAATAGATTCTTTTACCATTGATGAAGGCTGGGCCAATCCCCAAAGCATCTGGAAAATCAACTCCGCGACTTTTCCGAACGGATTGGGCAATTTGGTTTCAAAATTGAACGCCAAGGGCATGGCGCTTGGCCTTTGGATTTCTCCCGGCGCTGTTTATCAAACCTTAGACAAAAATTGGGCGGAAAAAAATGGTTATAATGTTTTTTGGTCAGATACCGGCCAAAAAATAATGTGCTTTGCTCCAAAAACCGGCAGTCGAAGCTATACCAATGAATTTAAAAATACTTTGGCCGGTTATTTGACAAATTACAATATCGCCAATGTCAAATTTGATTTTTGGAATTATTGCCGCGATTACGATGCTGGCGAAGCGGAAAACTTTTTTGGCGTTTGGGATTACTTAAAAACAGTCAAGCCAAGCACTCGATACGAACTTAATATTATATTTAATCCAACCGCGTTCCCAAGGGGGGATGTTATTAAGGAGTCGGGTTCCGATGATTATCCTTCTGGCATGCTCCCGGCGCTGAATTATAAAAATGCCTATTTGACGACTCGCGATCAACATTGGTTAGGGACGGTAAAAAAAGGTGTTCCGCCGCGTTTTATTACGACCTACGGCATTATTATCCAGACCGATGATGACTGGCGCGATGACGCTATTGCCAATTTATTGCGTGGAGTTAGTTATGTGCCGTTATATATCGATCCGGCAAAGATGACTACCAAGGATTGGGCGGATTTGGCCGGAATGATGAAATGGGCGCGCGCCAACCAAGAAACTTTGTTGGGCAATACCAGTATTATTGGCGGTGAACCGAAGGATGGCGTGGTCTATGGAATTTCGCATTTCAATGCTAAAACCCGCGAGGCATATATTTACCTTCGTAATCCGGTGATTGATGAGAAGGATTTTACATTGGCGTTGGATTCTACTACCGGATTTACGGTTAATGACCAATATGCGGTTAAAGCGATTTACCCGTACCGTTACGTTTATGACGGAATTTATGGCATGAATCAATCGATCAATGTTCATTTGAAAGGATTTGAAACTTTGGTATTGCATATAAAACCGCAAGCAGCAGTTGTCAACGAGCTGATCGGAATTCGTTATCTTGCGGCAAACGGTAATAATGATGCGCTCCGTATTTTTGGCCAATCCGGCACTAACGATAATATAAAGAACATCAGTTCGGGGATTGCTAAAAGCATGAAGGCCAATTTTTGTTCAGGTTCATCAACCTTCAGGATTTCATCCAGCGGCTTGAGCAAAGGATCAAATAGTATTGCCGGGAATTTTAACATTGATTCCGGCGCCAATTACACAAGCCAGCTGGTTGTGGCGGTGAGCTCCACGAATTATTTCAATACCGCCAGCATTAACAACTTTTCGTTTACCATTGATGGAGCGGCGGCGCCTCCTTTCGTAAAAAATAGCGATGTTGTCAACGACAAGAACGTCCGTAAAAACAACGAACAATGGCATGCCGAATCGCCAGGAGATTTGACGCGCCATTATTGGAAATATTTTATTGTAGATATTCCGGTAGGCAATCGTTCGGTGACGTTTCGAGTGAACGGGATACCATCCGGGGCTTCGGCCTCAGCCAATATATTGGCGACAGAAATTTTGATGGGCGAGGATGTCGCGGGCGTTATTTTGCCGGGCGGCTCGGACGACCAGTTGCCGGAGCGCGACATAGATAAATTGACAAGCACTATCCCGGTGGGGCAAAACATTGATTGGTCAAGGTCTTGCCAAGGAATAGCGACCTGTAGCCCCGGTGCGATTTCTGGTTGCAAAGTTTGCAAAATTGACGGTTCCGGCTGGCAGGATGACAATTCAAAATGCGTGTCCGGAAAAAAGTGCAGTGCCGGCGAATGCGTGAGTTGCAATTGTTCGGCTGGGCAAATTTGCATTGGCGGCCAGTGCGCTTCCTGCCAATGGTCGGAATTGAAAAATCTCGGTGGCATTTTGAAATACGCGCCGTCGGTTGCGGGTCTTTCAGACCGTTTGGTGATCACCGGCATCGGCGACGATAACGCGGTTTGGGCCAATGAATACCTTATTTCAACTAATAACAGCGGTTGGTACGGCCTGGGCGGCATTCTTAATTCCCGCACTAAGATGACGATGGAAAATAGTCGCCCGGCAGTTTACGCGTTGGGTACTGACAATAATGTCTGGAAAAGGCAATATCAATCGCCAAAAACATGGTCCCAATGGGTTAGTGCCGGATCAGCTGATTTGGGCAATTACGAGTCGGACGTTACGATGATTGGCAATATCCATTACAAAGTAACTTTAAATGGCGACAAAAGCACCTCCATTCACAAATGTGTCTCTGATGCGGTTTGCGCGGCCAAAACCTGCGCTACACTGGGGAATTACCAGTGCGGATCGTGGAGCGACGGGTGCGGCAAAACGCTAAATTGCGGCACTTGTACCAGCGGCAAAACTTGCAATGCCGGGCAATGTGTTTCGAATTGTTCAAGTCGTGCTGCAAAGAAATGCGATGGCGCTGATCTGTATTGGTACAATTCCTGCAATGCTAAGGAAGGTCTGGCGCAAAACTGCTCTGCGGAAAACAAAATCTGTCGCGATGGTGTCTGCGTATCGTCCGGCGGTGGCGGAGGCGGAGGAATAATTGAGTCGCAAAAAGAGCAACCGCAAAAAATGACCCGTGCCGAGATTCTGCAAAAGATTGCCCAGATCAAACAATTATTGGTTCAACTCATTGTCCAGCTCATCGCCGAACTGCAAAAACAGTTGGCGGCAACGCGATGAGGATAAAATTGGTTTTTCGGGCGGTCGTGGCAATGATTTGTTGTTTTGGGTTCGTTGAGTGCGTGTTTGCCGGTTCCGATTGCCAGAATTGGGCGGCCGCGGCCAACCTCGGAGGGGCCATCAAGTATGATCCGGCGATATTTGCGTCCGGCGGCAAACTTATTGTCGTTGCCATCGGCACCGATAATGCTCTTTGGGCCAATGAATTCAGTCCGGCGGCGAATCAAAATGAATGGTACTCGTTGAAAGGAGGATTGATTTCCGGCCCGAGTGTTACCGATGCCGGCGCCGGAAAATTTACCGTTTCGGCATTCGGTAACGATAACGCCGTTTGGCAAATGATTTTTCAGTCTTCCAAGAATTGGATCGACTGGCGGCGTACCGACCAAACCCAGCTCGGAAGCCTTGGCCCCGATCAGGCGATTTTGAATGGTATCAATTACCGCGTCGTCAAGCAATCCGACAATTCATTGAAAATTGACAAATGTGTCGCCGGCCAAAATTGTATTCCCGGCGCTGTTTCCGGTTGCAAGGTTTGCCAATCTGACGGGAGTGGCTGGCGGGACAAGGATTCGAATTGCCCATTCAGCCAAATATGCCAGGCCGGCGTTTGCAAAAACATTGCCAATCGGCTCTCGTCGCTTCAATTTGCACCGCAGCCGTATGCGCCGTCGCATGGCGTGGGGTGCGCGGATTACATGGATTTGTTCAATAATGAAAGCCAATGGAAGGACGCACGAAAAAAAGTTGATATTTTTTATTTATACGGCCCGCTTCAAAGATGGTTTTCCGAGACTGAAGTCTCAATAATTTTTTCCAAGCTTAATCAGTGGGGGGTGAATATCGCGCTGGAAGAAGGCGCGGTAAAGGATTGGGGCTGTGCCGGGGAGGTGACGGCGGGCGTAACCATTGCCGATATTGATAAGATAGAGAGTTATGGCGCCAAGGTAAGCCACATATCAATGGACGAACCATTCATCGGAGGGCAATATGTTCTTGCCGGCCGCAGTTGCAACCAGACAATGGATGAAAGCCTCATTGAAACGGTTAAATATATAAATTTAATCAAGCAAAAATATCCCGATATTATTATCGGCGACATTGAGCCCTATCCGTATTTCAGCGTTGAACAGCTCAAACAGTGGATCATCGGCTTCAAAGAAAAATCAGGCGATGATTTTCCTTCTTTCCAAGTAGACATAGATTATCGTTATGCGAGAGAGAGGGGGTTGGATATCGTTTCGGAGCTCAACGATTTGTCATCTTTCTGCCGGGCGCGCGGCATAAAATTCGCGATTATCGCCGGTGGGGCGACATGCGGCAATTACCCGCTTCCCGTTGCTTCCGATAAAGATTTTTATGAATCTACCTTGGCGGACGCCCAATGGGTTATTGCCAAAGTTCCGCAAGATTTCGGAGTTGTGCAAAGTTGGGGCAAATATCCTCAAAAATGCAATTCCGATTCCGGCAATTATACTTTCTCCCGGTTGGCGAAGGATTTTTCCGCGATTTATAACATTCCCGACGCATCGCGGACGAATAAATCACCGATTGGTTTTTTTGATGCCGCCGATTGCAGTTCTCTTGCCGGCTGGGCTTGCGATCCGGACGATTATGCGGCGGCGTTGCAAGTTCATTTCTATGCCGACGGCCCGGCGGGCACCGGGTCTTTTGTCGGTGAGACGACCGCTAACTTGGCGCGGGAAGCGGCCGTCGGCAATTTGTGCGGCGGCAGAAACAATCATGGGTATGCGTTTTCAACGCCAGCCAGCTTGAAAGACGGACGAAAACATACCATTTATGTTTATGCCATCAACACTCCGGCGGGAAACAATCCGCAGTTGACCGATAGCCCCAAAACAATAGTTTGCTCTTCGTCGTGCGTGCCGAATTGTGTCGGAAAAACGCGCGGAGACGACGGGTGCGGCGGGAATTGCGGCACCGCTGAAATCAAAATCGCCGGCGGCGGAGGAGGGGGAGGAGGAAGCGTCGCTGCCGGATCGGCGGCCAATTCGCCGGCCAAAATGACTCGCGCCGAGATTTTGGTAAAAATTCAGGAGATCAAAAAACTGCTTATCCAACTGATCGCTCAATTAATCGCCGAACTGCAAAAACAGCTGGCGGCAACGCGATAATTCAAAGAAGATATTTTAGAGTTTTTTCCATTGCCTCCATTTGCGTCTAATCGGCGGGATTTTAAATCAAAACATTTGTCGCAATACTACCGAGATTCTGTTTTCCGGGTGGAGATCATTAGGTGTCTGTTATCGGGCAAAAGACGGCAAGCGCGGAAGCGGGTTTGACAAGCCTTTTTTTGTTTGCGAAAATGGGAGAATGGGAATGTCTTTTTTCAAAAGCAAAAAAAAGCAAATTAAAAATTCCCGAAAATTTCTATGAACAAAGAACTTGTTGACTACATAAAACAGCAATTGTCGGTGAGCGTTTCAAGGAACAAGATTGTTGACATTCTGCTTGAGCAGGGATGGCATCAGGCGGAAATTGACGAAGCGTTTTCGGCGGCGGAGGGCGATGCCATCCGGGAAAACGGCGGCACGCCGCGGGAAAACGAATTTGACGGCGCCGTCGGAGATGGTGGCGGGCGCAACAAGAAGATACTTTTGGCGGCGGGGGTGGCGGTGTTGGTTCTGGCAATGATTTTTGCGGTAGCCGCTTCATTTATGGGAAAGGGCGAAAAAAAAGAAGCCGCGCCATTGCTGGAGGATCAGAAACCGCCGGTGGCGGAAAGTTCTCAAAACGAAACCGTGGTCGCCGAAGAGGATCAAATCGATCCGGCGGTTATTGACGAAATTTCCCGGCTGGAACAGACGATCACGCCGCCATCGGGCTGGACTTCCCGCCAGGCCGTGATGAGTTATCGGCCGATGGCGCTGTTTTTCAAGCCGGAACAGGAAAAAGACGATGCCGGCAACAAAATTTTCAATGAAGTTGTCAACATTGTGCGCGACAATTTATTAAGCAAAGAGGAAGAGTATCTTGCCAAAGCCAAGGGGTTGTTGCAAAGCGAAATTGAAAATTATGAAAGCCTGTCCGAGCGAAAAATCAATTTGAGCGACGGATCGTTGGCAACGCTGATTGAAAGTTCATTCACCCAAAAAGAAATGGCGGTGAGAAGTATGCAGCTTTATGCGGCCAAGGACAACCGGATCTATATTTTAACCGGCGTTGTTCTGGCGAAGAATTGGGACGCCGAGAAGGATATGATCGGCGCGGCGTTGATGTCGTTTAAATTCCCGGAATATTGATTTTTGAGATTTCGGCAAAGTTCCCGTTTTGCGGGAGCTTTTGCCATTTTGCGGTATGCCCAACAAAAACGATTTGTCGGACCTGGCGAAATTTTCCGCGTGGCTGGCGGCGCTGGTTTTTGCCGCCGCGTTCCTTTTTTGGTGCGCCGCCGCGCGGGCGGAAGCGATTTTCGGCGACGATGTCCGCGCGGCGGCGGCCAAGATTGCGGAATGTTTTTCGCAACGGGATTCGCAATCGGGAAAGTGAAAAACAACTGATAACTGATAAATGATAAATTATCAATGATTGATGATAGATGATAGGACAAGGATAATTTATGTTGTCGGCGCCGCCGGCCGGACAGGGATGCTGTTCTGCCGGGAGTTGCAAAACGCGGCGCGGATGATCGGCGTTGCGTTTTCGGCGGAAATTGAGAACATCAAATCCGGAAAGGCAAAAATTGCGCGCGGCAAAAACCCGCCGGAAATCTTTGCCGCCGAACTGGTGCCGCCGGAAGATTTTGGCGCGGCGATTGTTCGCAACGCGCCGGATTTTTTGTGGCTGGCGGCGCGCAATCCCGTGGACAAAATCACGGCGTTTTATTATCGCCATTTTGCCAATCAACAAAATTTTCCCGCGTTGGTGCTATCGCAAAACGGGCTTTCGGCGGTGGCGGATGCCAAGAAAGGATTGCAAGAAGCGCTGGGACAAGACGCGGACAAGGTCGCGATTGTCCGCGTGTCGCTGATCAACGGCGTTGATCTGAATACCGATGGCGATGGGACATTAACCATCGGTTATAAATTACCAATAAAACTGGGGTTTGGCACGGTAAAAACTTACATAGGTGACACCTATGCAAGTTCCTCCGCGAGTTTGGGGTTGGGGGAGATTTTTAAAAAGGCGGGCGTCAAGGCGCAGGAATTTCGGGGAAAAGATGTTTTGGCAATGGAGAATGCCAAGTTGTTTTTGAATCTCATCGGTATGGCCGTTGCCACCGCGCAAGGCTCCGGCGAGCCAACGGCGGCGGTGGAAAATACGGATGTTGGCGCGGGATGGCGGGACAAAGAAATTTTCAAAAAAGAAATGGCGATGTTGCGGGAATTCGTGTTGGCGGCAAATGCGGCCCGCGGCGGATTTGCCGCCAAATTGGGCGGCTATCCGGTGAAATTGCTGGCGCGGTTGGCGTTGTTGCCGGTATGGCTGCTTCTGCCTTGGCGCGGTTTGCTGGCAAATATCGTCGCCAAAGGCAGAAACCGTCCCAAAGATCTGTCGGAAATTGATTATTACAACGGAGAAGCCGTGCGGCTGGGCAAGAAAGCGAATGTGCCGATGCCGGCAAACGAAGCGATCGTTGCCGAAGCCCGAAAGCATAAATCCAAAATCCAAAACCCTAAATCCTAAACAAATTCAAATATCAAAACCACAAATCCAAAACAAAAATGCATTAGACCTACTGCGTAAATATTTACGCGACGAAATTTTCAGATTTCGCGCGAGCCGAATGAGGAATGAAGAGGCATATTGGCTTAAATATGCCGACGATTGACGAATTCGGCGTAGCCGAAATATGGAAATTGCAGTAGGAAATATTTACGCAGTAGGTCTATTACTTGATTTGGATTTTGGAGATTTTAATTTTTTAAATGAGAGGGTCTAACCCTCGCATTAACGAGGGATAGACCCTTTGGTTTCAGTGGCAAGTTATTCACAATTGACATTGCGCCTTATCTTATGGGAAAATGAACCAATAAATTATTTTTTAATTTCTAACATCCAAATATGGACATAAAAAACTTTTTGGGAAACTTTTCGGATGGCTCCGGCAAAATAAAGATCGCGATCTTCGGAGTTTTTGTTTTAATAGCCGCGGTTTTCTTTGCTTTTGGCGGCATGCTTGAGCAAAATTATGTTGCCGGGGCCAATTTATCTTGTACCGAGGCGACACTTGAAAGCCGTTCATGCGGAGCGAATGGTGAAATTGAGAGTTCGGTCGGAAATGTTTATAGATGCGGCCGCTCTACTTCGGGCGGCCCGAGATGGTTTGAGGATAAATATAACGGATGTACGGCGGGCCAGAAATGCTGTGTGATTGGCGGTAATGCAACTTGCGTTGATGCAAATTATAATTGCGGCGGTGCGTCTTCATCATCCAGCGCACTGGCGCAACAGAATCAGGACCTCTCGTTTTTGACCAGCGCCCAAAACGTGGCGGATGGCGGTGCTTGTCCTTGCGGATTGACGCACACCGGAGTTTGTAGCACGAACGCTCCTTCAGTCAATGGGGGTTATTGTAAGAATGGAAATTGCGTGGACGGAAAGTGCAAGCTTCTTGAATGTGCGATTAGCGATAGCGACGGCAAGGTAATCGCGCGGATTGGGGAGGGAGTTAAAACTTGCACCAAGCCCAGTGTTTTGTCGGGCAACGGCGTTTATGTTTGCGGGGAGGATCCTCAGAAACCCCAGGATTTATATTCAAGCGACGGATCGTTATCTTCCGAAAAAGAACCCTTTTCCGGCACGATTGTTTATAACTTGAATTCGGAGCAAACATGCTATTCCGGGTGCAGTAATGGAAAATGCAACGATGAGGCCAAGTGCGAAAATTTGGCGAAAACAATTCAAGATCAGTTTAAAAAATATAAATCCAAAGTTGATGATTGCAAGAAAAGGTGGGATGGAGCGGACGAGAAGGATGTGGACGAAGGGGCTGAATGCGCCCGTTGCTACCAAGAAGAAAGAAGCAGAGCTATCAGCGCTCTTGCGGTTACTGGCAAAGAAGAAAAAATTCTTGAGGCGTTTGGAAAATTGGCCTATCCGAACGGGTTAAATTGCGCCGGCCGGTCGTTTCTCATTTCCAATAAAAGCCTCACGGATTCTCCGGTGCAAGATATTGCCGCTAAAGACATTCTTTGCGCCAAAACCGACACCGGCGCCGGCGGAATGACGATGAACACGGGGTGCGGCAAAATCAGCGTGACCGGAATACAAAAAAACAAAATTTGCGTCGGCAAAGACGGGGAGAAATTTTCTTCTTTTTTGCGCGGCAAAAGTTTTGATTGTGAAGTCGTGAATGGTTGCGGCATCGCCGGCTGGCTTATGGGGAATGTAAAAACATGCACGTCAAAAGAAATTAACGCTTTTATGTCGTCCGCTTATTTTTCGCAAACCGGTAAAAAAGAGGGCGTGCCGGTGATGGGATGGGGCAAGGGGGCGGATCAGTATGGATGCGAATATGTCGCGTATTCGCAGTTTGCGAAAGTAAGCGACACGGATAAAAGCAAAAATTTATACACGTACGTCCAAATTCCCACAGGGGATTGCCATGGAAGCACGGCGACGATTTCCGCGGCAAGCGACTTTAGCTGTGCCGATTATAAGCTTCCAAAAAGCGGCGGAGATGAACCCGCTCCTGATGACCTGTTGGATTGTCTTCTTGGCGGGAAAGCGGTGCTGAAGGGAGCAAAAGTGTGCGGCGTCCAAAACAAAAACAAAATTTATGAATGCATCGGGCGCAAAACTGAAAGCGAGGCGTCGGGATCGGAACAGTGGGACGAGATTGAAGATTGCGCCGCCAGCGGGAAGGTTTGCGCGATCAATCCCGACGGAGAGGCGCAATGCGACGCGGCGGGAACCGAGGGGTTAACTTTCAAGTGCGACGCGGCGGCGGGCAAAGTGGAGGTTACCGATAAGGCGGGCAAAGTATCCTATATCGCCGGCGACCGTTCGCAAGATTGCGATCAATTGACTTTGGCGACCGCCGAAGAAAAGGCCGCCTGCAAACAAGAATTTCCTTGCGAAAAAGCGGTGGGAGATTGCACTTTCAAGATTACTCCGGGAAAGCCCAATTCCAGCAATTCCAAGTGCAAACAGGGGTCAATGTTTGGCGTTTATGTTCCGTTCACCTTAAAGACACAAGGCGATTGCAGTGGAATTTCCTGCTGGGTGACCAATGATTATGATGACGGCAAATCAACGGCGACGCCGCAGTCAACCATCACCGAGTCCACCGCGACTTCCAATTGGTCCGCTTGCGTGTTCCCAAAATCAAGTTATAGCAGTGCGTCCGGCCAAGATGAATCGTCGGGAAAAAATCCGGAGAAGATTAATTTTCGGATTGAATGCCAACAAGGCGGCAATCGCGGGAGCGCCGATGCAAGTTGTCCTTTTCCCAGTGCCGATGACAATGCTTTCCGTGATGATAAATCGAAGGAAGACGAAGAAAAAAAAGAAGAGGAGGAGCAGAACAAGACCGCGCCGAAAGTGACGATTTCCTCACCTTCCGGCACGGTTGATGCCAAAACGGCGGAGTTGTCGGTGTCAACGGACATTGAGGCGGACTGCAAATATATGCTGTCGCGCGACGGTTCTTTCAATGATTTTTCCGGCGGAATGTTTATGAGCGGCGGCGGCGGTAAGAGCCACACCGCCACCTTGAGCAACCTCACCGGTGCCACAGTGACAGACTGCAAATACAACCACACCGTGAAAGTGATGTGCAAAAATTCCAAGGCGTCCCAGGACGCGAAGTCGGCCGTTGGTTCGGCGCAAACCAATTTTTCGGTGGACTTGTCGCAAAAAACCGAGAACGCGCCGGCGGTGGTGGCGGTGATGGAACCCAAATATTCCGTCGCCAATCCGGTGTTGAAAGTGACCACTGACCGTCCCGCGGATTGCGAATACAAGAAGGACGGCGATTTTTCCGCCGGGGGCGGCACAAAGTTTGACACTACGGGAAGCTATGTTCACAACACGCAGTTAAACGATCTCAAGACGGGCGATCACACTTACTATGTGGTGTGCAAGGACAAGGAAACTTGCGCGGCCAACAAACCCGGGCTGTCGGTAAAATTCACGGTGAGCCTTTCCGACGATCCGGCCAATGCGCCCAAAATCGCGAGCACCACGCCCGAAACGCAGACGATTGCTAACCCCGCATTGTCGGTGACCACCGACCGGCCGGCGACTTGCCAATACAAAAAGGATGTTTCCTTTACCTATGATGACGGAGGCGGCACGCAGTTTGCCAATGACGGCGAATATGCGCACTCGGTGTCGCTGGCGGATTTGCCCGACGGCAAACACACTTTCTATGTTGCGTGCAAGGACAAAGCCAGCGGCGCGAAAAAAACTCTGGAAACCGCGATTGTTACCACGCTTAATCGCGGCGGTGCCGCGGGGGCGCCGGTGATTTCCAACACCACGCCGGCCAGCCAAAACACGAACAGTCCCACCTTGTCGGTAATCACCGACCGGCCGGCGACTTGCCAATACAAACAAGATGCGGATTTCACCTATGGCCAGGGCATGCAGTTTGCGATTGACGCCGGCACGGGGCACAGCACGGTGTTGGCCAACGCCGCTGACGGAACGTATGTTTTCTATGTGGTCTGCCAGGATCCGTCCACCCGGATTTCCAGCGCTCCCGGCGCCCAAATAATTTTTACCGTCAACACCGCTTCCGGCAATTGCGCGTCGCTGTCTTCCAATGATCAACAAAACGACAATGAACGGGATTATGACGACGAAGACGACTATGACTCAACATATGTTTGGAGATCGGCGGCGGCCGGCACCGTGGAAATGTTTGAAAAAGTTGATTGGTATGCGGGCTATCAATTCACGCCGGAAGAAGACGGCTATGCCACCCAGCTTTGCGGCTATTTTGACTCGGGTGCCAAAAATCGGGTGAGTTTGTATGACGGCAGTCACGAGGAATTGGCGGGAGTTGAGGTTGATGGCCGGGGAGGATGGAATTGTGCCAATATCGCGCCGGTCAAAGTGAAGGCCGACCGGCGGTATTATGTGATCACCCGCGTTGAAGACGATGCGATTTACTTTGCCTATAAATCGGGGCTTTTGCCCCGCGAGGCGGAAAACACGGTGGTTGAGTATGGCGTCCGCCAGCTGGGCGCGGCGGGAGACTTCGGCGAAGATTTGAAGAAATACGACTATATGGTGTTTGGATTGGTGGATGCCAAGATCAAATTCGTGGAAGACAATTCGCGCGGGCCGCAAGTGTCATCGCCCCTGCCCGACGACGATGATGAAAAGAGTGATTTGATCTTGTCGGTGCAAACCAACGAGGATGCGACCTGCAAGTTTGATCGGGAAGATTTGGAATATAAGGAAATGGAATATACTTTCGGCGCCACGGGGCAAAAATTGCACCAGCAAAAAATCTGCAATTTGGACGATGGGCCGTTCACCTGGTATGTGCGCTGCAAGGGCGCGACCGACACCAATGACGGGTCAACCGCAATCCAGTTTGAAGTTGACGATTGACGATTTGGCGAAAAATGCCGCGGCGGGAAGGTTTTCCCCGCCGCGGCGCCTGATGAATTTTGAAACTGGCCTTGAATTCCGCCATTCTTCAAAATCAATTTCAGAATTTTAAAGCTTCATATTGTAGATTAATTTTGTTGGCAATTGTTGAATAAAATTTTCCAAAAAACTATGTTTCTCAAAAATTTTACGATCTGTTTTTCTGTATTGTTATCAATCGCGGGAGTTGTTTTTTTTCAAAATCGGGTCAATGCGGTTTTTAATACGGGCGGCGCTTCAGGCCAGGCGTATTGGGACGCAAATTTTTCCGCTGTCGGTTTTGGCAATTTTTCCAGCGGCGGCGTCGAGGGCGGTGCGGGAATTTTGAGTCCGGCGGAGATGAAATTGATCGTGGAAGCATTGATTGACAGTTATTTCACTGATGTAAACGTGGATTTTGCGACTTTTTTGCAAAACTATGTTTCCAAAGACGGATTGAGCGGAAAAGAAGTTTATAATAAAATGATATCTTCAACGGAGCCTCAATATTATCAGTCTTTTATGAATTATGTCGACACTCAGGAGGGCAAAGAAAAAATTTCACAGGAGTTCGGCGACGCTTTCGATTTAACTTTGCCGGTATCAAAGACCGGCGGTCAGAACGGGGTGGCCACTCCGGCAAATATGGATTATGATAAAGTTGCCAGAGATGTTGCGTGGGCATTAAGAACTTCCAATGTGAATGAGGAAAATATTGACAGGGAGGCCGTTATATTGGCGGAATTGGCAAAAAATGGAGTATCTCCCGATGATCAGTTGATGAAGAATGCGCTTTTAAAGCAAGGGATAACTCCGCCCACCTCATCGGCATCGTCCAATAGTCAATCGCAAACTGCTTCCACGAGCGGTCCGAATTATGATGCCGCGGAGAAATATTTGAATTCAATAAGAGGCAAAGGACTGACGGCGGATGAAGTGTCCCAAGGGCTTGCGGGATTTGGATTTACTTGTGCCAATGGAATTTGCAAAGAGGCTGGCACTAATCGGGTAGCGACCGGAGATGCTTCCGGCAGTAAGGCCGACATCAACAGCAAATATTTTTGGGCCACCGAGGGCGGATGCTTGGATGGTTTCGGCGAAGTGGAAATAGGCGGTTCTTCGTCACCGACAAAAAAGAACAACGAATCTTCGGAGACAAACGTAACGCCGGTGAACACGAATAAAACTTGCACTTCCTACACTTACGGCGATTGGAGCGCGTGCGCGGGGGGGGTGCAATCGCGGTCAATATTGCACCAATATCCTTCCGGATGTACCGACACCGCCACGGCGGTGCTGACGCAGAACTGCACCATGCCGGCGGTGGCCTGTACTTCCTACACTTATAGCGATTGGAGCGCGTGCGCCGGGGGCAATCAAACCCGCGCCATTGTCAGTAAGTTGCCTTCCGGATGTACCGACACCGCCACGGCGGTGCTGACGCAGAACTGCACCATGCCGGCGGTGGCCTGCACTTCCTACACTTATAGCGATTGGAGCGCGTGCGCCGGGGGCAGTCAAACTCGCGCCATTGTAAGCAGGTCGCCCTCCGGGTGCACCGATACTTCTTCGGCGGTGTTCACCCAAGCCTGCACGATGGAGTGCACGGCGTCTCAAATTCCGTTGGTGACCAATACCACTGCCGCGACCCAAAGCGTGAGCAATGCCACGTTGTCGCTGATTACGGACCGGGAGGCGGATTGCGAGTACCGCGAAAACGGCGGGTTCACTTTCGGCACCGGCACCGATTTTAACGTTACCGGCGCCTACAATCATAATTCCGGACTCACCGGCGTTACCGCCGGCGCGAAAACCTATTATGCGGTTTGCAAAACTGCCGCCGCAAACTGTTTCAGCGCGCCGCTGAAGATTGAATTTACCGCCGAATCGGCTTCCAGCACCGAAGAAGCTTGCATCGGTTTGACTTCCAATGATCGCAAGAACAATGCCAATCGCTCCTATTTTGGCACTGCCGGCGCCGATTCAACGTATTTGTGGCAAGCGGTGGAAACCGGCACGCGCGACAAATTTGAAAAAGTTGATTGGTACGCGGGCTATCAATTCACGCCGGAAAAGGACGGCAAGGTCAATCAACTTTGCGGAAATTTTCCCGCCGGCGCGGTCAATCGGGTGTCGCTCTATGACGGATCATACGAGGAACTGGCGGGGGCGGAAATCACCGGCGATAATTTTTGGCGGTGCGTTGATATCGCGCCGGTGCAAGTCAAGACCGATCGCCGCTATTATGTGATTGCCCGCATTGAAGACGATCCGGTTTACTTTGAATTTAAATCCGGTATGTTGCCCAAAGCGGCCGGCAATGCGGTTATTGAGGTTGGCGTTCGCCAATCGGCATCATCGGGAGATTTTGGCGAAGATGAAAGGAAAACTTACGATCATATGATTTTCGGGTTGGTGGATGTCCGAATTTCGTGGGCGCCGCAAACGTTATCCGGCCCGTCAATCGCTTCTTTTGAGCCCCAGGGAAACGTTGACGACGATCGCGCCGTTCTTTCGGTGCAGGCTTCCGACGCGGCGGAATGCCGTTTCGGCCGGGAAGACGTTTCCTATGATCAAATGGACTATCCGATGAATAAAACCACAACCGGCAAGTTTACCGGCAAAGTTTGCAATCTGGAAAAAGGAGCATACACTTTCTACGCGCGCTGTAAAGACGGCGGCGGCGCGAAAAACAACGTATCGGCGGCGACAACTTTTACAATCACGCAATAAGCTACGCCGGGGCAGAGCCCCCGATGTATTCCGGCAGTTAAATAAAAAAACGTTTATGGCATTAACAAAAAACAATCTGGCGCGAACGGCGGCGTTCGGAATCGCGCTGGCGGCGATTGCGGCAATATCTTTCCGGGCGGTGTTCGCTTCCGGACCCGTTTTGAAAAATGTCAATCCCCAGGGGACGGTTACTTCTTCGTCGGTTAAAATCACGCTGGAAACGGGTGATCTGGCGCGGTGCCGCTATTCCACCAGCGACACGGGCTATGAGAGCATGGGCAACGATATGTACACTCCCGACGGCCTTTATCATTCGGGGAATATCGGCACCTTGAATGACGGAAGCTACACTTATTACGTGCGTTGCAAGGATTTTGAAGGAAATGCCAATGATGCCAGCGCGGTTGTGAGTTTCAAAGTCGGCGATATTGATTGTGTCGGCAGTAATTGTTCCTCAACCCCTCCCGTGACGCCTCCCGCCGGCGGCGCCGCGCCGGTGATTTCCGGCGCCTCTCCGACGGGCACCGTGACCAGCAAATATGTTACTTTGGCGGTGAACACCGACAAATCCGCTTCGTGCCGCTACAGCTGGTATGACAAGCCATACGAACAGATGACGCTGGCGTTAACCAGCAACAACGGGCTTTACCACGCGGCGTCGGCGACTTTGGGCAACGCGGGCAATTACAATTATTACGTGCGCTGCAAAGATAGTGCCGGCAACATTAATTCTCCGGCGGGAAAAATTTCATTCTACTATTACGTTTACGTCGCGCCCAAAACTACAACGGTAACAACCACTCCGGTGGCGCCCGCCGACACTGTGCCGCCGACGATCTCGGGATTGTCGCCGTCGGGCACGGTAACCGCCAAAGAGGTGTCTTTGGCGCTTGACACCGACGAAACGGCCACTTGCCGTTATGGCAAGAGCGATGTTGATTATGAATTAATGCCCGATAGTTTCGGTGATGCCGGCACTCGCCACAGCAAAACGATCACCGTGGAAGCTCCCGGGGAATATGGTTATTACGTGCGTTGCATTGACGCCGCCAAAAACAAAAACACGACTTCGGGGCAAATCAATTTCACCTACTCTTTGCCGGAAGGACCGAAAGTTTCCAACCTTGAACCGTCGGGCGGAGTGGTCTACCAGAGCAGTGTGGCGCTGATCGCGACCACTGACAAATCCGCTTCGTGCCGTTTTGCGGAAAGCGATATTGATTATGACCAGATGGGTGATTTTTTTGACACCAGCGATGGGCTGTTCCATCAGGCTTTCGTGGATCTGCCGGATTACGGATCTTATTCCTATTACGTGCGTTGCACGGACAAAGAGGGCGTTTCAAGCGATCGCGCGGAAACGATTAATTTTGAATATCAAAATCCCAATCCGGAGCCCGAGCCCGAAACTGTCGTGCCGGAGCCGGTGACTTGCGATCAGATTCAGATCGGCAACAAGAACGGAGAGTGCGACCCGACAACGGACTGCGTTTGCGATCCGGATTGCCCGGTTGAAGGGCAAGACGCGGACCCCGACTGCGCCGGCGTCAGCCAACCCTCAAGCGGCAGTGGCGGCGGTTGGGCGATATTGCTTTTGATCGGATTGATTCTGTTGATAATCATCGTCATTATTATCATCATTGTCCGACGGAAAAGTGCCGAAGAAGAAGATGTGGAACTTCCGTGAAAGTGAAAGCGTAAAGTGAGAAGATAAAAGCAAAAAATAAAAACGCGCCCACAGGGCGCGTTTTTCGCGGTTTTTTTCAGAGGGTCTAACCCTCTGATCAGAGGGTTAGACCCTCTGAAAATTTATGAAAGATTGTAGGAGATTTTTTTGATCTTATAGATGATCTTTCCGTTTCCGTCCAGAGAGGCGAATTCGCCGGCTTTTTTGCCCAAAAGCACTTGTCCCACGGGAGATTCGTTGGAGATGCGCCCCTTTTCGGGATCGGCTTCCAGCGTGCCCACCAGCGTCAATTCCTGGTCTTTGCCGTTGATGTCCACCAGCACGGTGGCGCCGACATTAACCTGATCGCGGCCGACCTTGGGCGGCGCTTTGATGAGGCGGGCGTTTTTGATGATATTTTCCATTTCAACGAGCTTGATGTCCAGCAGGCCCAAATCTTCCTGCAGGGCGATGAATTCGGGATTGACCTCTTCGGAATGGAGCACCGCCGGCGCTTCGCCCCGGGTTTTGGCAAGCTTGATCTGTTTTAACTCTTCATATTCCTGCCGGATTTTTTTGAATCCCGATTTTGTCAAGTAGAAATTTTTTTCCATATCACCCGGGCGCGCCGGCCGTTTTTGCCCGATTTTGGGCGGGCAAAAAAAACGTTTCGGAGCGCCTGTTTCAAAATCATTAAATACATTGTAGGCGCAATTATTTTTTTGTCAATTGTTGATAAATCAAGGTATAATGGAGCTGTTATCGCATATATTTTGCGGCAATTATTTTTGCCCAACGCGGATTTTTTCTGCTGAAAAATTTCTCGTGTTCGCGTCGCCGCGCGCGCATGATTGGGCAAAAATAATTGCCGCAAGCATAGTTTTTCAAAATCCCAATTTTCAATGAAAAACCATCAACTGGTAAAAATATTCAATGAAATTGCCGATATGCTGGAGGCCGAAAGCGCGCCGTTCAAGCCGGCGGCTTACCGCCGCGCCGCGCGGTCGCTGGCGGTTTTGCCCGACTCCGCCGCCGAAATTTACCGCCGCGGCGGGTTGGCGGCGCTGAAAGAGATTGGCGGCGTCGGCGAGGGCATCGGCCAAAAAATGGAGGAATATTTTTTGACGGGGGCGATCGGCGAATACCGCGAATTGAAACGCCGCTTGCCGGTCAACATGGAAGAGATTTTGGCGGTGGAAGGGCTGGGTCCGAAAAAGGCGCGGGTTTTGTTTGAGAGATTGGGCGTTAAAAGCCTGGCGGATCTGGAAGCCGCGGCGCGGCAAAACCGGATTGCGCCGCTGGCCGGTTTTGGCGAAAAGTCCCAGGCCGCCGTTTTACAGGGGGTGGAATTTCAAAAACGGCGCGCCGGCCGTTTTTTGATTGACAAAGTTTTGCCGCGGGCGCGGGAGATCGGGGAACGGCTCAAAAAATTCGGCGGTTTGACACGGTTGGAAATCGCCGGCTCCCTGCGCCGGGGCAAGGAAACGATCGGCGACATTGATTTCTTGGGAGCGGCCAAAACCGCGGCCGCGGCCGGCAAAGTGATGAATTTTTTCGCGGATTTGCCGGAAATGGAAAAAATCTGGGCCAAGGGCGCGACCAAATGTTCGGGGCGGACGGAATACGGCTTTGATATGGATTTGCGTCTGGTGCCGCCGGAGTCCTTCGGCGCCGCTTGGCAGTATTTTACCGGTTCCAAAGACCACAATATCGCTTTGCGCCGCCGGGCCAAAGAAAAGGGATACAAGCTTTCCGAGTACGGTTTGTTTGCCGGCGGTCGGATGATTGCCGGCGCCGCCGAAGAAGAGGTCTACGTGAAATTGGGGATGCCGTGGATCCCGCCCGAACTGCGGGAAAACACCGGCGAGATTGAGGCGGCGCAAGCCGGAATTCTGCCGGAGATCATCGGCGTCTCGGCGTTGCGCGGCGATTTGCATTGCCATTCGGATTGGGACGGCGGTGAAAACTCCATTGAAGAAATCGCCGCTGCGGCGGCCAAAATCGGTTATAAATATATCGGCATCGCCGATCACACGAAATTTTTGAAAATTGAGAACGGATTGGACGAAAAAAAACTTCAAGAAAGAAATAACGCGATTGACGGAATGAACCGCCGCAGTGCGCCGGTGTTGATTTTGAAGGGATGCGAGGCTAATATTATGGCCGATGGGACGATTGACATTGATGATCAGGCGCTGGCCGATCTTGATTTTGCCATTGCCGGAATCCATTCAAATTTAAAAATGGATCGCAAGGCGATGACGGCGCGGCTCATCACTGCGATGGAAAATCCGCACGTGGACATTATTTCCCATCCGACCGGGCGCCTGCTTGAAAAGCGTCCGGAGTGCGACCTTGATTTTGACGCGGTTTGCGCTGTCGCGGTCAGAACCGGCACGATATTGGAAATCAACGCGTTTCCCGACCGTTTGGATTTAAACGACCGGCACATCCGCACTGCCAAACAACGGGGCGTGAAAATGGTCATCAACACCGACGCTCACCGGATCGCTCATTTGGAATTTGCGGAATTCGGCGTGGCACAGGCGCGCCGCGGCTGGGCCACGGCCGGCGATATTGCCAACACCTTGCCGTGGCCGGAGTTGAAAAAAAACTTGAAAAGAAACCAAAAAAGAGTAAATTAAATGAGGAATTGTTTTTATCAAAGCCAATATGAAATTTGAAAAATCCGCGGGCGCAATCGTTTTTCGGCGCGGCCGCGCCGGCGAAATTTATTTTCTGCTGTTGCATTATCCTTCCGCGGCGCATCGGTCGCACCGGGATTATTGGGATTTTGTCAAGGGCCATGTGGAAAAAGGAGAAGGGGAAATTGCCACTGTGCGCCGCGAAGCCGCCGAAGAAACCGGTCTGGCCGATTTGGAATTTGTTGCCGGCTTTCGCGCGCCGATGAAATATTTTTTCCGCCACCACGGCGGTTTAATATTCAAAACCGCAGTCTTTTATCTGGCGGAAACAAAAAACGAGAATATCACTTTGTCGGGGGAGCATGATGATTTCATTTGGCTGTCCCATCCCAAGGCGCGGGAAATGCTTTCGTTCAAGAACGCGAAAAAAATTTTTGGGGAAGCCGGCAAATTTTTAAACATTGCGGGAAAATGAATCGTAGGCGCAAACAAAAAACCACTGCGCTCGTTTTGTTTTCCGGGGGATTGGATTCAATCTTGGCGGCGAAAATTTTGCGGGCGCAAGATATTGACGCGATGCCTGTTTGTTTTGAGAGTTATTTTTTTTCCGCCGCCGAGGCTCGGCAAGCCGCTGCCGCAAACGGACTGGACTTGCGGGTGGAAGATATTTCAAAATCGCATTTGGCAGTCGTGAAAAATCCGCGCTATGGCCGCGGCGCGGCGATGAATCCTTGCATTGACTGCCATTTATTGATGCTCAAAACCGCGGGAGAAATAATGGGTAGGGAAGGTTTTGATTTCGTTGCCACTGGCGAGGTGGTGGGACAGCGGCCGATGTCGCAAACCCGCCGGTCGCTGGAAATAATTGACCGGCAGAGCGGTCTGGCCGGAAAAATCCTCCGGCCGCTGTCGGCAAAGTTGTTGATGCCGACCGAAGCGGAGATTAACGGGTTGGTTAATCGGGATGGATTATATGGCCTATCCGGTCGGTCGCGCCGGGGCCAATTGGCATTGGCAAAAAAAATCGGCATCAAAAATATTCCCCAGCCGGGCGGCGGGTGCGTTTTGACCGATGCCGAATATGCCCGGCGGCTAAAAGAATTGATGGCCAATTGCCCGAATTTTGACGGTGCCGCCGCGCGGCTTTTGCGTTATGGCCGCGCGATATGGCAAGACGGCCGGCTGGTTATGATCGCCCGCGACCAAAAAGAATGCCAAAATCTTAAGGTGATGGCGCGGCGCGGCGATTGGCTTTTTGAGCCGCAAAACTTTTCCGGCTCCACCGTCCTCATCCGCAATTTTGGCAAAAAAATTGGTCAAGGTGAAACCTTGGCCAGTTTGGGCGAGATAAAAAAGATGGGACAAGATTTTGTCCGGCGATATTCAAAAAAAATTCCGGCCCATCCCGATATTTTGATAACTGATCAGCAATAACTGATAACTGATAAATGATTACTGATAAATGATTACTGATAAATGATAAATGATTACTGATAACTGATAAATGATTACTGATAAATGATTACTGATAAATGATAAATGATAAATGATAAATGATTATTATCTTTCGGTGCGGGCAAAGCAAACTCCCGTCACTTTGGCCGCCCCGCCCCGCCGCAGAATTTTAGCGCATTCTTCCATTGTCGCGCCGGTAGTGACTACGTCGTCAACCAAGAAGATATTTTTATTTTTGATTGATGCCGCATTCGGACAAACAAAGGCGCCGCGCAAATTATTCCGTCTTTCGGACTGCGACAGTTCGGCCTGGCGGCGGGTTCCCCTGGTTTTTTCCAAGCATTGGCCGGCGATCGGGATTTGCCAAATTTTTGCCAATTCTTCGGTCAGGGCCTGCGCTTGATTGAATCCCCGTTCTCGGAGGCGTTTTTGCGCCAGTGGCACGGCGGCAAGAAAACAATTTTTCGGGTCCCGGCCGCACAGGGCGAAATGTCCGGCGATGATTTGCGCCATCGGTGTCGCCAATTCGCGAATAAAGGGATCATATTTCAGTGCGTGGATGATTTTTTGCGCGCGCCGGTTTTCATAACTGCACGCGGAATAAATGTCGGCCAGATATTTTTTGCCGCGGTCCGGGCGGTGGATCGGCAAAACATCCAGCAATGCCGCGCAGTCCGCGCAAATCAAATCGCCGTATCGCGAACAAAAAAAGCACTTTCGGGGGAAAAACAATTCCTTGGCCGCGGCGAAAAACTTTTGCATATTGCAGTAATCACTCACTGGGAATTTGTGTTTTAAAGGTCTAACCCTCGCGTTCTCGCGAGGGTTAGACCTTTCCCAGAGAATCCGAATTTAAAATTAAAGGGGACTAACCCTCGCGGTAACGAGAGATAGACCTCTTTAATTTTGAACCCAGCGAGTAGTCGCATATTGCGCGCCTATTGTTTGCGGTTATGTTATGATATAATTATAGGCGATAGACGATAAATTAAAAATCCGTGCTTTCCAGATTGTTTGCGAAAAAATTTTTGGGTATTGACATTGGCACGACATCCGTAAAGATGGTGGAACTGGAGGACGCCGGGCGTGGTTTGTCGTTAGCCAATTACGGCCAGATTGATCCAAATCTTGTTGAAGATCAAGAAAGTGATATTGAGGAAAGGGGGCGGACCATGGCGGATTTTTCGGCGGCCGAAATTGCGGAAATGATCCGGGCGATAATGGCGGAAGCGAAAATAAAAACCCGCCAGTGCGCGCTTTCCATTCCCGATTTTTTGACTTTTTTCACATCCTTTTCCCTGCCGCCAATGACCGAAAAAGAGATTGCCGCCGCGGTGATGTTTGAAGCTCGCCAGCACATTCCTCTTCCGATTGACAGCGTGACCATTGATTGGCAACTGATCGGCGGGACTTTCGGAAAGCCGGAAAAAATGGAGGTGGCGGTGACGGCGGTGCCCAATGAAATTATTGCCAGATACAAAGAGATTGCCCAAAAAGCGAATCTGCAAATGATGCTGATGGAAGCCGAAGCGTTCGGGCTGGCCAAGGCGCTGGTTCCCGAAAACGAAACCGCCGCGGTTTGTCTGATTGACATCGGAATGCAAAGCACGGTTTGCAATTTGGTGCAAAACAAAATCTTGCGCTATTCGCACAGCTTTGACCGCGGCGCGGAGTATCTTCTCCGCGATCTTTCCCGGCAGATGCCGATTGAGCGCGAAGTTATTGACGCCGCCAAAAAAAAATACGGTTTTAAAATTTTTTCTTTGATGGATCCCGACGTGAAGAAAAAAATGGAGAAGCCGTTTAAAGAGGCGTTCATCCCGATTCTGCAGGAAATTGAAACGGCGCTGGCCGATTACCGCCGCAGTTCGGGAATTGATGCCGCAAAAATCATTTTGTCGGGCGGCGCCGCGGCGGCACCGGAAATAAAGAGCCAATTTGAAAATCATTTTCACAAAGAAGTGTTGATCGCCGATCCTTTTGCAAGGATTGCCTATCCCCGGGAAATTGCCGAAGAAATAAAAAACATCGGGCCTTCCTATGCCGCGGCGGTGGGAATGGCTTGTCGCGGATTTGATTTGGGGAAATCCGTCCGGTAGTTGTTTTCGGCAGAGGTAACCACTCACTGGGGGTAGCGTATTTTTGCATTTTAAGGGTCTATCCCTCGCGTAATCGCGGGGGTTAGACCCTGGTAAAGAATTGTAAGCACAAAATTGAAAGGGACTAACCCTCGCAGTAACGAGGGATAGACCCTTTCAATTTTAGACCCAGCGAGTGGTTACCGGCAGAGTGCGTGTTTCTTTTTAAAGAGGGATGGTTTATAATATAGGTGGCGGATATCGTTGCCGCAAGCGGCGTTTAAAATTCGCATTTTGAGCTTCAATTTAAATAATATGATCAACACAACAGTCAAGCGTCCGGGGCTTTTTCTTGAGAACGTGGTTTTTTATTTTTCCTTTCTTTTGCTGGCGCTGGTGGTGGGCGCGTTTTTCTACGTCCGACATCTGACGGTATCGGCGACCGCGGAATTGTCCAATCTGGAAACGCAAATTGCGGCGACAAAAACCGAGGATCAAAAAAAATTGGAAGATCAGGTCAAAATCGCCCGGCGGCAGTTGGAGGACTTTTCAAGGGTGATTTCCGTGCGTACGTCGGCGCGCGATTTTTTCGCCAAATTGGAAAGCCTGATCGTCCCCGGGGTTTATTTGTCAAAAATGGACGCCGATTTTCCGAAAATGTCGGCGTCGCTTTCCGGACACGGAAAAAGTTTCCCGGAAGTGGAGCGCCAGGCAATGAAATTCAGAAGTTCGCCGAAAATTTTGAAGTCGGCCAATTTGGATAGAATATCCGTCAGTGAAACCGGCGGCGTTGATTTTGAAGCAAAGGCCGTCTTGAATCTTGGAATGAAAATTCCGGAGTATTTTTAAGGTCTGGTCTTAGGCGGCTTTCACAAATAACTTCCGCACCATACCCACATCTTTGCCCCATATTTCAAATTTCTTCGGGCGCAATATTTTCAATGTAGCGATAGGCTACATCTCAAATATTGCTTGGTCAGAAATTTGAAACCTGAGCCAGACCTGCGGGCAATATATGGAAGTTATTTATGAAAGCCGCCTTAGGAGGCTTTCACAAATGAGCCTCCCTAACAAAACAAAACGCCTATGTCAAGAAATTATTTGGAAGCGTTCGCAATTCTTATCATCGCTCTCGCCTTGGGGTTTTTTCTGTTGCTTCCGAAATGCCAGAGTTTGCAGGATTTGCAAAGCAAGGTGCAAATTAAGACCGGCGAACTCAGGGAACGCGAAGAATATTATGCCGGCCTTAGGGCGATAATGGACGATTTGAATTATTACCGCGAAAATTTGGAAAAGATCGGCAGTGCTTTGCCCGTCGGCGCCGATGCCGCCGCCATGATGGATTTTGCGAAAAACGCGGCGATGAATTCGGGTTTGGCGGTGAAGGGTATTGAATATTCCGGTGCCGGTGCCGGTGTCGATACTGCCGCTGATCCGACGTCGCCGGAAGCCTCTTTAAAAAACTATACCATTTCGCTCAAATTGAGCGGCAGTTACGGCAACTTCAAAAGTTTTTTGGCGATCATTGAAAATTCCAGCCGTTTGATCACTGTTGAGTCGCTGGGCGTCGCTTCAAAATCGGAAATTAAAAGCGGGGGCGAATCACCGGAAGAAGAATCCGTGCCATTGCCGCCGGCGGGAGAAAAGATTCTTGACTACGACGTTAAATTATCAACGAATTATTATTAGGCCGGTTGGGCAAATGTTAACCGGCGGTCTTTGGAAGCGCCGCGGCGATAATTACCCGACGATTTTAATGATCAATAATTTTTTAATATGGCAATAACTTTTCAGGAAAAAAGCAATTTGGGAAAAAAGATCGTGGTTCTGCTCGCTTTGTTTTTGATATTCGCCGCGATCGTCTTTTTCGGCTGGCGGTTTGTTAAGCAAAGTTTCACCGCTCCTCCCGCTTTGCCCGCGCCTGCGCCCGCGCTCAATATTGAAGCGTTGCAAGATCCGCGACTGGAGGATCTGGAAATGTTTCCCCGTGTTTTGCCGCCGGAAGAGGAAATCACGCGGGAAAATCCTTTTGTTGAGTCTTCAACAACCACGGCCGACGGCGCCGGCGGCAAGGATTAGCGTTGAAAGGGCAGGCGTGCCGGTCCGGCCGCCCCGTTGCTTCCGGCGGCGGGCCCTTAGTAGCGCGTTGTTTTGTATTTTCTAAAGATGCTTGAAATTTCCAATGTCGCTTTTAACACAAAAACTTATTGATGCCGGTGCCATCACCGCCGAGCAGGCCGCCAAAGTGGAGGCCGAGTTGGCGAAGGATTCGGGAAAGACCGAGGAAGAAGTAATCATCGCGCAGGGTTTTGTTGAGGAGAAGAAACTTTTTGAACTGAAAAGCCGATGGCTGGGCATTTCGTTGATTCTTGATCCTCCCGAGGACCTTTCTCTGGAGATTTTGGAAACGATCCCCGAGGAAACCGCCAAATTCTACCGAATGATTCCGTTGGGAAAAAAAAAGAGTGAATTTATGGTGGGGATGGTTTGTCCCGAAGATTTGAAAGCGCAGGAGGCGCTTAAGTTTCTGGCCCGGAAAAACAATTTTATCTACCAGGTGTTTTTAATCACGCCAACGATTTTTGGCGGTGTTTTGGCCAAATATCGCGATCTGAAAAAAGAAGTGGGGCGGGCGCTGGAGGAATTTCAGGAGGAAGAATCGCAAAACAAAGTTTCGCGCCAGAAACAGCAGGAGGAAACGATCTCCGGCGTGGAGAGCGCGCCGATCGCCAAAATCGTCAACGTGATCTTGCGCAACGCGATTGACGGCAACGCTTCCGACATTCACATTGAACCCAGCCGGGCGAAATTGAGAGTCCGCTTTCGCGTGATGGGCGATCTGTTTTCGTCAATTTTCCTGCCGCTCAACATTGCCAATGCGGTGCTGGCGCGCATCAAAATAATGTCAAATATGAAGATTGACGAGAATCGCGTGCCGCAGGACGGGCGTTTTTCAATGAAGATTGCCAGCAAAACTTATGATTTCCGCGTTTCCACCCTGCCCACGGCGCTCGGCGAAAAAGTGGTGATGAGAATTTTGGACCCGGATGCGGGGCGCAAAACTTTTGAAGATTTGGGGCTGGACGGGCGCAATCTGCAGTTGATGAAAAAGGCGGTTGACGAGCCCTTCGGACTGATTCTGGTGACCGGGCCGACCGGATCCGGTAAAAGCACCACTCTTTACGCGGTATTGCAGGAGATTAACAATGAAAAGATCAATATCATCAGCCTGGAAGATCCGGTGGAGTATTTTTGCGAGGGCGTCAATCAGTCTCAGGTGCGGCCGGAAATCGGTTTTGATTTTGCTTCGGGGTTGCGCAGTATTTTGCGCCAGGATCCGGATGTGATTATGGTGGGCGAGGTGCGCGACGAAGAAACCGCGCTGTTGACCATTCATTCGGCGCTCACCGGCCACTTGGTGCTGTCCACTTTGCATACCAACGATTCTTTGGGCGTCGTGCCGCGTTTGGTGGATTTGAAAATCCAGCCCTATTTGATTCCGTCAACGCTCATTCTGGCGCTGGCACAACGCTTAGTGCGCCGCCTTTGCCCCGATTGTCGCCGGCAAATTCCCGCCCAGGGATATTTGAAGGAAAAGATAATTTTTGAATTCAATTCAATTCCCGAAAGTTCGCGGGAAGGAATGGTGTTGCCGGATCCGATAATGATCTGGGAGCCGGTCGGCTGTTCAAAGTGCAAACGGCAGGGATTCTCCGGCCGGGTGGGGATTTTTGAAACGCTGGAAATGACGGCGGAACTGGGAGAGATTGTTTTGAAAAATCTTTCCGACTCCGCCTTGGGCGCAGAGGCGCGGCGGCAAGGGCTGATCACGATGCGCCAAGACGGGGTTTTAAAGGCATTGAAAGGAATGACTACGCTGGAAGAAGTTTTGAAAGCCACCGAAGAGGATATTTCCGCGGCGGTGAGCGGCAAGAACCCGTAAGGGTCTATCCCTCGCTAATGCGAGGGTTAGACCCTGACAAGGAATTGTAAGCGCAAAATTGAAGGGGTCTAACCCCTCCGATTACGAAGGGGATAGACCCCAAAAATGTGGGACTTAACATCCTCTGTAACTATTCCTTGGTGAGCGGTTGCGACCGCCTTTGCTTGACAAAAAAAATAGGTTATAATGATCTAATAATATCACTGATTATGGCAACAATTGAGAAAGGCGCCGTCGGCGCCGGGAGAAAAATTTTGGTGGTGGAAGACGATCCGTTCCTGTCCGACATTTATCACACGAAACTGAAACAGGCGGGCTTTGCCGTTGATCTGGCGATGACCGGCGAAGAATGCATGGAAAAGCTGTCGAGCGGAGAGTATGATTTGATGGTGCTGGATATTGTTTTGCCCCAATTGGACGGATGGGAAATACTGGCGCGCGTCGGCAAAATGCGCCGCCAGAAACCGGATTCATACATCAATCGCTTGAAGATCATCATTCTCTCTAATCTGGGTCAGAAAGAAGAGATTAAAAAAGGCCTTGATCTGGGCGCCGACGGATTTATGATCAAGGCGCACTTCACCCCCAGCGAGGTGGCCGAAGAGATCAACAGGGCGCTGGGAACTCCGAAGCGTTAGGCGAAAACGGGAAAACTTGCGATAAATCATAATGGCGAAAGCGGTGAGTTTAATTAAAATAAACTAAAAATTCAAAGTTGAAAATTGCAAAATGCGGCGCCCGCGCGTTTTAAACCGTTTTTTAAATTTTTCAATTTCAATTTTTAATTTGAAATATGGATTATTCCGAATCCTTGAAAAAATATTTGGCGATCACCGTGGAAAAGAACGCTTCCGATCTCCATCTGGCGGCCGGTTATCCGCCAATCATCCGCATTAACGGTGAATTGTGGGCGATTCCCAAAGAAGCGCCGCTTTCGGCGCGGGACAGTCAGGGGCTGGCGTTCGCCCTGATGACTCCCGAACAGCAAAACCAGTTTTTAAAATTCAAAGAAATTGACTTTTCTTACGCGTTTGAAGGCAAGGAAAGATTTCGGACCAACGTTTTTTTCCAGCGGGGATGCGTTTCCTGCGCTTTGCGGCTGATTTCCACCAAAATCAGAACGATCAGCGAGCTTAACCTGCCGCCAATAATGCAAAAAATGATTGATTCCGAGCAGGGGTTTGTTTTGATTACCGGGCCCACATCGCACGGAAAATCAACCACGCTGGCTGCGCTGGTTGACACGATCAACCACACGCGTTGCGATCACATTATCACCATTGAAGATCCGATTGAATATTTGTTCACGCCGGATTGTTCGGTGGTTGAGCAACGGGAATTGAATTCCGATACCTACTCTTTTTCCATGGCATTGCGGTCGGTTTTCCGCCAAGATCCGGACGTGATTATGATCGGGGAAATGCGCGATGCCGAAACCATCAGCACCGCACTCACCGCGGCGGAAACCGGCCATTTGGTCTTTGCCACTTTGCACACCAATTCCGCGCCGCAGAGTATCCACCGCATCGTTGATTCCTTTCCCGCCGAACAGCAATCACAGGTCCGTGCCCAGTTATCCGCGTCTCTGCTGGGCATCGTTTCCCAGCGCTTGATCTTATCAAACAAGGGGAAAATGATTCCTGCCTGCGAAGTGCTTTTCAACAACTTTGCGGTCGGCAATTTGATCCGCGAGAACAAAATTCACGAAATTCCCCTGGTAATTGACACTTCCTTCAAGGACGGAATGATCTCCTTGAACAAATCGCTGGCCAATTTGGTGAAGGCCGGCGAAATTGATCTGCAGAAAGCACTTTCCTATTCGTTGAATCCGCAGGAGTTGGAAGCCCTCATCTAAATCAAATTAAAAATTTAAAAATCAAAATGAAAAATTTTGGAGTTGAAATTTTTTCCGGAAAAAATTTCAACATTATATAAAAATTCCTTAATTTTCCCGCCAAAGGCGGGTGCGCCTCGGGCGCGGATTTTGATTTTCACCTTTTGATTTTTCTATGAAGTTTGTTTATCAAGCCAGAACCAAAAGCGGCGAAGTCAAAACCGGCAGCATTGATGCCGGATCGGTCCAGGCGGCGGCGGAAGTTTTGCGCCAGCAGGGACTTTTTATCACCTTTCTGAGAAAAGAAGACCGGGGCGCTTTTGGCAATATCCGTTTTTTTGAGGGAGTGTCGGGCAAGGATGTGGCGGTGTTTTCGCGCCAGCTGGCGGTGATGTTTGCCGCCAACGTGTCGTTGGTGGAGTCTTTGCGCACCGTCGGCGGCCAGCTTTCAAATCAAAATTTTCGCGAAAAAATCCTGAAGATCGCCCAAACCGTGGAGGCCGGATCGCCGCTATCGGACGCGCTGGCAAAATACCCCGATGTTTTCTCGTCATTTTTCGTTTCAATGGTGAAGGCCGGGGAAGTTTCGGGAAATCTTTCCGAGCAATTCAACTATCTGGCCGATTATTTGGAAAAGCAATATTATCTTGCCGGAAAGGTGAAGGCGGCCATGGTTTATCCGGCGGTGATCATCGCGGTAATGTTTGGGGTGTTGTTTTTGTTGAGTTATTTTGTGATGCCGAATCTGACGGCGATGTTGCAAGAATCGGAAACGGAATTGCCGGCAATCACCAAAGCGGTGATCGCCACCACCGATTTTATCCGCGGCATCGGCGGCATTATCGTGCTACTGTGCTTTATCGCGATTATCGTGGCGGTGTTTAGAATTTCGCGCACCAAATCGGGGAAACGGTTTTTTGACAATCTGTCTTTGCGTCTGCCGGTTTTCAAAAATCTTTTGAAAATGCTTTACATAAGCCGCTTTGCCGACAATCTGTCGGTGTTGATCTCGGGCGGCATTCCCATCACCCGCGCGCTGGAGATTACGCGCGATATCGTGGGCAACGATCTCTACCGCGACGCGATCCGCAAAACCGCCGAGGGCGTGCGCAAAGGAGAAACGGTGTCTTCGGTGCTTTTCAATTATCCGGATTTGTTTCCGTCAATGTTTTCGCAGATGATTATGGTGGGCGAGCAGACCGGGTCAATGGACAAGAGCTTGCTGGTGATGGTTAACTTCTATGAAAAAGAGGCCGATCGGGCGATTGATTCAATGCTGGTGTTGATTGAACCGGCGCTGATCATCGTTTTGGGCCTGCTGGTCGGCGGCGTGGTCGGATCGGTGATGATCCCGCTTTACAATTCCATGAACGCGGTTTAACGGAGAGAATTTTGATAGTTGCATTTTTTTTGCCGCCGGCGGTATAATTAATCATTAAGATGAAAATCAAAGGTCGAAGACATTAAAAAAAGGTCAAAATAAACAAAACAAACAAAGCATAAATTATTTGAATTAAAAAACGCTTGAATCCAAATGCTGTCGGAGGGGTCCGGCTCTGGCGAGATTTTGACGTCGCCGGAAACGGGCCGCAAAACACGGAGCGTTTCATAATTCAGATTAAATTAACAACAGATTCATTGCGAAGATATTCGCGCAACGGATCTGATAAATCAAAAAGAAAAATGAAATCCAAAAGACAAGGTTTCACGCTCATTGAATTGCTGGTGGTGATCGCCATCATCGGGATTCTGGCCGGCATGGTGCTGGTGTCAATGAGCGGCGCGCGCGAGAAGGCGCGGGACGCCAAGCGGCAATCGGATATGCGCCAGCTGGTCTCGGCGCAGTCAATGTACAGCTCCGACACCACCGCCGGCACGTATCTGGTTAATACTGCCGCGACAATGCCCACCGCCATTAGCACTTATTTGAATCCCGTGCCCAAAGATCCCACTACGCCGACCCCGACTTGTCCGCTTACCGGCACCAACACGGGCTACTGTGCGCTGGCGAACAACGCGGCGGGAAACGAAAAGTATTTTTGCTATTACGCGCGGTTGGAAAAAGCGATTAACGACGGCGGCACGGACAAGTTTTATGTGGTGGCGTCGCACGCAGGATCGTTCTTGAAAATTACTATCCCGTCAGCGTTGACCGGCACGAATGCCGCTTCCTGCGAGACGGCGCTTTAGTCGCGGTGATTTTAAAAAAACAGCGGGAATAATCACATCTTCGCTGTTTTTGTTTCTTTTCCGTGATTTCAATCCCGCGGTTTCAATCCCGCGGTTTTTGTTTTGCCGCCGGTGTGATAAAATAAACCTGCGATATTTTTCAAAAGGGTCCGACCCTTTTCAAAAGGGTCGGACCCTTCTTCATGGATTTAATGTTTTGGTTTGTTTTAATATCAATACTTATTTTTGGATTGATCGCGGGCAGTTTTGCCAATTGCGCGATTTTTCGTTTCGGCGAGGGAGAAAGCGCGCTTGACGGCCGGTCGCGCTGTCCAAAATGCCGGCGCGAACTGGCGTGGTATGATTTGATTCCCGTTGCCAGTTTTTTTATCCTGCGCGGCAAATGCCGTTATTGCCAAAAGCCGATCTCTTGGCAATACCCGGCGGTGGAGCTGGCGGTGGCGGGATTGTTTTGCGCCGCCGCGTGGCGTTTTTATCCGGCGGTGTTTGCGGGCCATTTTTCTTTTTTTCCGCTTTTGGAATTGTCCGCGTGGTGGATTTTTTTGGCGGCGATGGCGGTGGTGTTTTCTGCCGACTGGCGCTGGTATTTGATTCCCGACGGGGCGCTGATTGCCGGCTTGATTGCGGTTTTGGTATTGCGCGCGGGCGCGCTGGCGCAGGACTTTTTTCTTTTCGGCCGGCCGGATTTTGCCGCGCTGGCGGATCCGCTTTCGGCGGCGGCGTTTGCCGGGGGTTTGTTTTTGGCAATGTTTCTGGCGTCGCGGGGAAAATGGATGGGATTCGGCGACGTGAAGCTGGCGTTTTTGATGGGCTTGGCGCTGGGATTCTGGCCGGTATTGCTGGCGATGTTTTTGGCAAATCTTTTTGGTGCTATAATGGGATTGGGGATGGTGTTGGCAAAAAAAAAGAAAATGTCGTCGCCGATTCCCTTCGGGCCGTTTCTGGTCGCCGGCCTGCTGGTCTCGCTTTTTTTCGCGCCGGCGATTTTGGACTGGTATTTGCTTGCCGGATAACCGGGGTCTGTTGCCAAATTAGCTTCAGAACGAAATTTTCAGATTTTGTGCGAGCCGAATGAAGAGCGAGGAGGCATACTTGAAGCTAAAGTCTGCCGACGAGCGATGAATTCGGCGGCGCCGAAAGATGGGAATTGCAGTTGAAGCTAATTTGGCAACAGACCCAATTGGACAACAAGAAAATGAAATTCGGTTTTAAAAGCAACAAGGGATTTACCATGGTGGAATTGATGACGGTGGTGGCGATCATCGGCATTATCGCCGCGATCGGCGCGGCCGGTTACCGCCAGGGTGAACGGCGAGTCATTTTGGATAATCAAACGTTTGGGTTTATGCAGGATGTGCGGCGGGCGCAGGAGCGGGCATTGTCGTCGCGCGACACAAGCGAAGGGACGGCGCGGAGAGGCTATGGCATCTATTTACCGCACGGCGTCAATTATTATTTGATTTACGCGGACAAAGACAACAGCAAAAGTTATGATGCCGGCGAAGAAACCGAACGGATTTCTTTGGACGGCAAAATTATGATTCTGGATATGCGGGTGCGTAAAAAAAACACTTCCTGGACCAATGCCAACTCCATTGACATCAATTACGCCGCGCCGAATTTGACCGCCCGGATTATCCGGGGCGGGGACGAATACGAATGGGCGAAGATAGTTTTTTCCGTGGTCAACGGGTCGCCGACCCGCACGGCGGTGATCAATATCGCCGGTCTGGTGTATGTTGAATAATAATCGCCAAATGGCGTTGATTATGAAAAACGCGTTTTCAAAATCCGAACAAGGGTTCACTTTGGTGGAGGTGATGGTGGCGCTGGTGATCGTTTCGGTGGGAATGATCGGCGCCTACGGACTGGTGAATCAGTCGCTGGCGCTGTCAAATTCCGCGGCCAATCGTTTTACCGCGGTTCATTTGGCCGCCGAAGGCGCGGAAATCGCGCGCAATCTTCGCGACACCAACTATTTGAAATTCTATGAAGGGTTGGGGGATTGGAATGACGGATTGACCGGCTATGAATCGGGCGGCGGGGCGGATTATTTGAGCTCGGGATTGACCGCCGATCCGGCGGCGACGATAAAAATCGACGGCGGGCTTTACGGCTATTCGGGCGGAGAAGGAACGGAAAACACAATGTTTAAAAGAAGGATCAGGGTGATTCCCAATGCATCGCCGGCTTATCTTGAAGTGGTTTCCGAAGTTTCCTGGTCCGATTCGGCCGGCGGACACACCGAAATCGTCCGGGAAAGATTATACAACTGGTGGCAGTGATCAATAATCAATAATCAATAATCAATAATCATTTATCAATTATTGATTATCAATTATCACTTGTAATTTATCATCAATCAATCAAATGAAGCCGGGGAAAAAATCAAACAAAATCGGGCAATGCGGGTTCACTTTGGTGGAAATGGTGGTGACGCTGGCGGTCTTTTCTTTGATTATGATCGCGGTGACCGGGCTTTTTTTTCACGCTTTGCGCGCCCATCGCGTGATTTTGGCAAAGTCGCAAATGCTGGGAGAGGCCGCATATAATCTGGAACATATCAGCCGGGGATTGCGGATGGCAAAAAAAACTTCGGACAACGGCTGTCTTTCGGGCAAAAACCTTAATTTTGAAAAGACTGCCCGGGGCGGCGTGAAATTCCAAAATTTGAACACTTCCGGAACGATGGACTGCGTGGAATATTATCTGGGCAATCCGGGAGGCGACTATGGCGCCAACGGCGCGCTGATGGAAAGCCGCGCCAACACGGATCGATCTTTTGATTTGCCGCTTACCTCTCCGGCGGTGAATGTGGAGGCGTTTAACGTTTATGGCTATGGCTGGCCGCAAAATGACCGGCTGCAACCAAGAACCACGATCGGCCTTCGGATACGGGGGCGCCAGGATCAAGTGATGAGCCACCAGATCACGATTTCCCAGCGCGATCTTGATATTGAAGAATAAAATATTATTTTGGATTACGAAACGCTTTGTATTTTGGGGTCTATCCCTCGTTACTGCGAGGGTTAGACCCCTCCAACAGGGTTAGACCCCTCCAACAGCATTTGAATTTAATGGTTTTGTAATTCAAAGATATTATGTTAAATTTCAAAAAAAACGATAACGATTTGATTTGCGACCGCCGCGCGGGCGTGGCGATTTACATTGCCGCGGCGGCAATGTCGGTGGTTTTGGCGGTGGCGTTGGGGGTGGGGCTGATGGTGGCCGGCCGGATTAAAATGTTAAACGAGGCGGGCGATTCAATCAAGGCGTTTTCTTTGGCGCAAATCGGCGTGGAGGACGCCCTGTTCAGGCAGATTGATTCGGCCGGTGTTTCCGACGGTTGGACCGATGGGGGGGATTCCCAATATGAATTCGTGTCATATCGTTGCGGCCCGGTTGATGAGTTTATTTGCATTCAATCCACGGGGAAATATCGGAACGCGAACCGGGCGATCAGGATTCGGATGTAATCGCAAAATTTTTATGGAAAGGCAAGCGGCAAAAGAAAGGATCGCCAAGCTGGCGAAACTCATCAACCATCATCGCTATCTCTATCACGTGCTTGACCGCCAGGAAATTTCCGACCAGGCGCTGGATTCCTTGAAAAAGGAGCTTTTTGATTTGGAAACCGCCCATCCGGATTTGATTTTACCGGATTCCCCCAGCCAAAGGGTGGAGGGCAAGCCGTTGGAAAAATTTGAAAAATTCACCCATTTGTCGCCGATGCTTTCCTTAAACGACGCGTTTTCGGAGCCGGATATGGCCGATTGGCGGGAACGGATCGGCCGCTTGCTTTCCGATGCCGACCGCGCCCGGATTGATTTTTATTGCGAGCCCAAACTTGACGGATTGGCCATTGAGCTGATCTATGAGGACGGAATTTTGGCGGCGGGCGCCACGCGCGGCGACGGCCGGATCGGCGAGAACGTTACCAACAATCTGAAAACTGTTGAGGCGATTCCCCTGCGCTTGCGCGCGGCGGAGGATATTGCCGCGGATTTGCGCGCCGCCGGCTTGGAAGATATGGCTTCTGCGGTTACCCGCGGCGGGTGGCGGCATTTGGCGGTGCGCGGCGAAGTGGTGGTGACGCGCCGCGATTTTGACGCGATCAACGACAATCAAAGAAAAAAAGAACTGCCGGAATTTGCCAACCCCCGCAACCTGGCCGCCGGATCAATCCGCCAGCTGGATCCCAAAATCGCGGCCTCTCGCCGGCTGGATTCAAATTGCTATAAACTGGTGACCGATTTGGGGCAAAAAACCCACGAGGAAGAGCACCGGTTTTTGGAGATTGCGGGATTCAAGACCAACAATAAATTCAGCCGTTTTTGTGCAAAGATGCAAGAGGTTTTCGCCTTTTATCGGCACTGGCGCGATCATCGCGGCCGCCTGCCCTATGAGATTGACGGCATTGTGGTGGCGGTGAACCAAAACGATTTGTTTGAAAAACTGGGTGTCGCCGGCAAATCTCCCCGCGGGGCCATCGCCTACAAATTTCCCTTGAAACAAGCCGCCACCGTGGTGGAAGACATTGTCGTGCAGGTGGGGCGCACCGGCGCGCTCACGCCGGTGGCGATTTTGCGGCCGGTTAAAGTCGGCGGCGTGATGATCTCCCGGGCGACCTTGCACAACGAAGATGAAATCCGCCGTCTGGGAGTGAAAATCGGCGACACGGTGATTGTCGGCCGCGCCGGCGACGTGATTCCCGGAATTATCGCCGTCCTGCCGGAATTGCGCACCGGCGCCGAAACCCCGTTTCGCTTGCCGAAAATTTGTCCGATGTGCGGCGGGAAAACCGAAAAAAAACCGGGTGAAGCGGTGTTGCGTTGCGTCAATCGGGATTGCTTCGCGGTGCAAAAAAGATTTTTGCGGCATTTTGTTTCCCGTGGCGCGTTCAATATTGACGGGCTGGGAGAAAAGATCATTGAACAATTGATTGACCGGGGATTGGTGCGCGGCCCGGCCGATATTTTTGACCTTAAAGAAGGCGATTTGGCGCCGCTGGCAAGATTCGGCGAAAAATCCGCCCGGAATCTGGTGGAATCGGTTGACGCCAAAAAAACGATTGGCCTGCCGCAATTCATCTACGCTTTGGGAATCCGCAATACCGGCGAACAGACCGCGCGGGCGCTGGCGGAAAAATTTGGGAACATTGAAAGTATCCGGAGCGCGTCTTTTGAAGATTTGCAAACGGTGGCCGACATCGGCCCGGTGGTCGCCGAATCCATTTGCCGCTGGTTTGCCGATCGCAAAAATACGACAATGATTGAGGGATTGCTTTCCGCCGGTGTCAAGATTTTGCCCCATCAAAAAACCGTTGGTGCCTTGGCCGGAAAAACTTTTGTGATCACCGGCACGCTGGAAAAAATGAGCCGCCAGGCCGCCAAAGACGCGGTCCGCGCCGCCGCCGGCAACGTTTCCGAAACGGTTTCCCGGAACACCGATTATTTGGTGGCGGGCGCCAATCCCGGTTCCAAGCTGGAAAAAGCGCGCCGGTCGGGGGCGGCCGTCATCGGCGAAGAAGACTTTTTGAAAATGATAAATGATAAATGATAAATGATAAATGATAAATGATAAATGATAAATGATAAATGATAAATCATTCTTTCTTTGTTTCACATTTCAAAAGATTTGACGGAGTTGTTTTTTTCGCTCCTCTGGCGCTGGCGGGACTGGGGCTGCTTTCCATTTACAGCAATTTGTCGCGCGCGGGCGACTTTTCCGCTTTTTGGCGCCAAGCGGCGTTTTTGGGGATCGGCGTTGCCGCAATGCTGGCGGCGAGTTTTTTTGATTGGCGGATTTTCAAGGAAAATTCGGCGGCGGTGCTGATTTTCTACGCGGTGTCAATCGCCGCGCTGGCGGGATTGTTTTTTTTCGGTTCTTCCGTTCGCGGCGTGAGAACATGGTATGATCTGGGCGTTTTCACTCTTGATCCGATTGAATTGCTCAAGCCCGCGCTGTTGGCGCTGTTGGCGAAATATTTTTCCCGGCGCCACGAAACAATGTATCAGATCCGGCATTTGACGCTCACCGGGCTCTATGCGGCTCTGCCCGCCGTGCTGATCTTTTTCCAGCCGAACTTGGGGCCGTGTTTGGTGATCATCCCTCTTTGGATCGGGATGCTGCTGATGGCGGGCGCAAAAAAAACGCATCTGCTTTTCCTGCTGGCGGGATTTTTGGCGCTTTTTGTTCTGGGGTGGATTTTTCTTTTTAAAGACTACCAAAAGGACCGGATCACGGATTTTTTCGCGCCCAAAGATCCGCTGGGCGTTTCATGGAGCCAGAATCAGGCGCGCATTGCCGTGGGCACCGGCGGCATTTTGGGCAAGGGATTCGCGCAAGGATCGCAAGCGCAATACGGCTTTTTGTCCGAACCGCAAACCGACTTTATTTTCGCGGCGATCATTGAAGAATTCGGGCTTTTAGCCGGCGCCGCCGTGCTGTTTCTGTTGTTTATGATTGTCTGGCGCTTGACGCGCGCCGCGCGCCGCGCCCGCGATAATTTTTCAAAATTCTTCCTGGCGGGATTGGCGATGTTGTTGTTCGCGGAGGCGGCGGTCCACATCGGAGTGAACATCGGCTTTTTGCCCATTATTGGCTTGCCATTGCCGCTGGCAAGCTATGGCGGATCAAATTTGATTTCAACGCTGGCGATGCTGGGCGTGGCCCAGGGAATGATTTCCGGCCGCGGCATTTTGCCGTCCGAAAACGAACGCCGGGAATGATTGATTTCGGGATACGCTAGTTTGCGAGGTTCGCGAAGGGACTCGCGAAGGTCTAACCTTCGCATTAACGAAGGTTAGACCTTCTCTTTGGAGACCTTCGCTTTGTAACTGCTCACTGGGTCTAAAATTAAAAGGGTCTATCCCTCGTTACTGCGAGGGTTAGACCCTTTTAATTTTGTGCTTACAATTCTTTGCCAGGGTCTAACCCCCGCGATTATCCCTCGGATTACCTCGGGACAGGCACGGGGGACAGACCCTTAAAATACAAAAATACGCTACCCCAGTGAGTGGTTGCTTCGCTTTGGATTGATTTCTTTTGCTGTTTTGTTTTATAATGAAATCAATGATCAATTATCAATTATCAATGATTATTTATCAGTGATCGGTAATCAATTACGTAATCAATTACGTAATAGGTCTAATAATAATAAAGAAAAAATGTCCAACAATTTTTCCAAGTTTACGGTCTACGCGGCGCTCTTTCTGGTTCCCTTGTTCACTTTGCCATTCACGGCCAACGTCCTGGATTTTCCCAAGCAATTCTTGCTTTTATTCCTCACGATTATCGGATTTGTTTTCTGGCTTTGGGCGGCGGTGAGCGAGCGAAAATTCCACATCAATCTCAATCCGATCAATCTCCTTCCTCTCGGCCTGATCGCCGCGGTTTTCATTTCCGGCGTTTTTTCCCTGTATCGCTACGGCAGTTTTTGGGGCTGGCCCCTGCCGGTGGCGGAAAGTTTTGCCGCGGTCGCGAGTTTTGGCCTGCTCTATTTTTTAGTGGTCAACAATTTCAGAAAATCCGATCTGCCCGATTTGATCGCCGTTCTGGGAATTTCGGCGGCGATGGCGGCGGTCTACGGCGTTTTACAAGCTTTCGGCATTTATTTGACGCCATTTTTGTCCTATGCAAAAGATAATCCGGCGTTCAACACCGTGGGATCAACCGGCGGGTTTTTGGTGTTCCTGGCAGTGGCGCTGGCGATGATCTTGCCGCTGGCGTTTTCTGCGAAAAACCGATGGGCGATTCCCATGAAGATATGCGCCGTGATTTTGTTTGGCGCGCTGATTTTCTTCAACGGCGCGATCACCGTTTATCTGCCGTCAAAAGCGGGCGCCGCGGGATATGATTTTTCCCTGGCGCCGTGGATCGCCTTGGGGACGGGGATGCTTTTTCTGGTGGTCTTTGCCATCAACAACCAAAAATTTTCGGAGAGAAACCGGGGAATGAAGAATGTGGCCAGCGTTTTGTTCTTTTGCGCGGTGCTGTTTTCCGTTTTTAACATTTTTGCCCGGCCGATCGTTTTGCAGATTTCGGAGAACTTGGGCAAAAACATCGGCGGCCAGATCGGTTCGGAGATTGCTTTGCGGCAGGCGAATTCGGCGGGAGTGGCGGTGGAAACTTTGAAACAGTCCCCGCGGGAATTTTTCCTCGGCTCCGGCCCGGGAACTTTCGGCTATGACTATGTGAAATTCCGGCCCAAACAGATTGCGCAGGACAATCTGGGATGGAACTTGACGTTCTTTTCCGGGTCATCGGAGTTTCTCAATCGCGTCGCCACCACCGGCGTTTTGGGCGGCTTGTTTTTCCTTTTGCTGATATTGGCATGGATCATTGAGGGGTTCCGCGTTCTGGTGCGGGAGGAGGAAAAGACATTCTTGCCGCTGGCGGTTTTTTCCGGATGGCTGGCGATTGCCGTTGCCGCGTTTTACTACCCGTTCAATCTGGCACTGATGATGCTTTTCTGGTTCCTGTTGGCGGCGGTGGTGGCGATAAATCAGGAAAAGACAGTGTTGTTCCCGTTGGACACTCTCAAAAAAAATTATGCCGCGTCAATGATTTTCGTGGTCTTGCTGATCGCCGCGATTGCGCTGATGGTGCAAAGCGCCAAAAATTATTACGCGGAAGTTGCCTATCTGGAAGCGGTGGAAGCGTTCGCAAAGAAAGATATTGCCACGGCGGTTCAAAAACTCAATATTGCCGCCGACGCCACGAACCGCTTGCAGGACAACTATTTAACGGGACTGGCGCAGGCCTACTGGGCGCAGGCCGAGCAGGAGATTGAACAGAAAAAGGATCAAGAGGCGCAAGTCGCTCTGCAGGCCGCCGCGCCTTATTTGCAGGAAGCGGTGAAAAACGCCGTCCAGAGCACGGAGATTGCCAATCCCAGCAATTCTTTCAATTGGGCGTTCCGGGCGCAGATCTACCGCAAATTGATCGGCGTTGACGAAGGGTTTGACGATTGGGCGCTGGATATGTATGAAAAGGCGATTAAGCTGGAAACTTCCAATCCGACGCTTTACAACGAAGTGGGGCAGGTCTATCTGATTAAAAACGATTTGGAAAAGGCCAAGATCGCGTTTGAGAAAGCGGTGGAATTGATGCCTCAGTACATTGATGCCCATTATTATCTGGCGCTGATCGCCGACAAGAAAGGAGACCGCGCCGCGGCAATCGGGCATTTGGAAATTGTCGGACAGCTTCTGCCGGCCGATGATGCCGCTTCCCGGGAAAATGTTGAGAAGGCGATTGACATTCTGCGTCGCGGCGGATCAATCTCGTCGCCAACCGCGGAATCAACGCCGTCTGCCTCGCCGGCAAGCGGAGGCGAAATCCCGGCGTCAAACGGTCAGGAAAATGCCGCGGAAAGCGCGCCGGCGGGCGCTTCCGAACCCGCGCCGGAGGATGTTTTGCCGCCGGAACCGTCCGCCGGAAATGATTGACCGGCGGTACGGACCGCCCGTGATGGCGGATTGCCGTTCTTTTGATCTGCGATTTAAAAGGATGCTTTCCAAAAAAGAATGATGAGCATTGGAAAATGCCAACAATTTTTGCGATTTATCTCCGGCCTGACGATTTTTCTCCTGCTGTTTTTGGGAGGTTTGAGCCGGCCGCTTTCGGCGCATGCCGCCGGCGGTTTCGGCGGCATTGAAATTGCCGCCGATTTTAATTTTTCCCGCGTTATTGCCGCCGCGGACGGATTTTTTTCCGGAATTTGCCGGGAAGTTGCCGCCGGCACTGGCACCATTGCCGATTTTTGTGCCACCGCCGAGGAAACTTTTAGGCACGAAATTGTTTCTGCCGGCCGTGAGATTGCCGGCAGAGCACAGTCATTTTTGACGACTGCCGGCACGACTGCCGGCCGTAGCGTTGCCAGCCTCAAATCCGGAATTTCCGAAACAGAAAACGATCTTTTACAAGGCGTGGTCGTGGTAAAAGACGAGGTTTTTCCCGAATTTGGCCGCCGGACTGTTGCCACTGCCGCGGCCGCCGCGGGATTTACCACGGCTTTGGGAGAAAAATCCGGACAAAAAATTACCGCCGGCGTGATAACGGCGGCGACCGCCGGCAATTCTGTTATAAAAAACGCCTTTGCGGGGATTGCCGTTGTAAGCGATATGGGGCAAAGCGCCGGCCGGGCCGCAATGGCCGGAATCTTTGCCGCCGGTGATGCGGGACAACGCGCAGGGCGAGCCGTTATCGGCGGAGTTTTTGCCGTCGGTAGCGCGGGGCAAAGGGCAACGCAGACCGCCGCGGGCGGCATTTTTGTCGCGGGCCGCGGGTTTTCATTCATTGCCGACACCGCCACCGGCGCGATCGCGGACGGGGTCTATAATTTGGGGGACGCTTTCGGCCAAACGCTGGGACTGGCGGGAGACATTTTGGAACTCGGACGGGGAAACGTTGCCTATGGATTGCGCCGCGCCGATTATGATCTCAAGATTACGGCGCGCGCCGGACGGGCGAGCGTGGCGGAATTTTTTGACGACGTCAACAATGGCGTCCGCGACCGCTTGCGCCGCTGGCTGGGGATAGAAGATTCTCCGGGCAATGATCAATTATCAATGAATGACCAAATTTCCAATGATCAAGGATTTTCAGAGGGTCTAACCCTCTTGGAAGATCAGAGGGTTAGACCCTCTGAAAATCAATCTCCAACGATTGTCCAGAACGTCTATCCGGAGCGGGAAATACAAACCAAGGAGATTCAAACCGTTCACACCAAAGAAGTTCAAATCAAAACCGAAACCATTGTTGTTGACGGGGGTACCAAGAACACGGTGGAGCACATCTCGCGCCAATTGGATTCGGACCGCCCCAATTATTCTCTGGGACAGGTTTTTTCCCTGCCGCCGAGCCTTGACGCCAAGACTTTGCGCATCGGGGATTCTTCGGGCGTTGATTTCACCGTGGATCGGGACGGCAACGCCGGGACCAACAATTTGAACGTTGCCGCCGACGCGGTGATACGGGGAAATTTGACCGTGGCGGGCGCGCAAACTTACAGCGGTGCGGCAAGATTTGAGGTCTCCACCGACGGCCCGGCGCTGGCGGCGATCCAGAACGGTGCCGGCGCGGCACTCCAAGCCGACGATATTTTACTCAAGGATTATAAAATTGATTTTTCCGGTTTGGGATCGCTGGAAATTGACAGCAACGGTTATTTGATTTTGGCCTCTCAAAGCGGTAAAATAAAAGCGGCGGACGGCAGCGTTTTCTACACCGCCGGCGGGCATCCGATAAACGCTCCCGGCGAGGAAATTTTACGCGCGTCAACGCCGATTTTTGGGTTTGATATTCCGGCGCGCACCGCCGCGGGTGACTTTGTGGCGATTTCCAAAGAGATGGTTTTGAGCGGCGATTCGTTCCCCGCGGCAATGGAAGGCACTGCCCGCGTTTATAAACTGAACATCGTTTATTCCGACGATGCCGCCGCTTCTCCGTCGTCGTGGCGGATATATAACATTACCGATGGCACTGCCGGGGAAGAGTTTGCCGTGCCGGCGGCGCAAACGGGCGGATTGGCGGAAAGCGCGACATATATCACCGCAGAATTGACCTTGCCGGCCGCGGGCAAAAAGTGGCGGGTGGAGGCGATGCCGCCGGCGGGCAAAACCATCCAAGTCTACCGAATTTCCCTTGAAGCCTATGACCGGATTGACTGATAAACGATAAATAATAATTGATAATTAATAATTAATGAATTATCACTTATCAATGATCAATTATCACTTATCAATGATCAATTATCACTTATCAATTATCAATTATCACTTATCAATTATTAATTATTAATGATCAGTTATCACTTATCAGTTATCACTTATCAATGATCAATTATTAAACCAAGAATATGTTCAAAATTTTCAAAAAACGGGCGGCGCCGATGCCGCATCCGAAATTACCGATTGCCAAAAGAGCAAAATTCACCTCTCTGCTTTTTATCGCCGTGTCAATTTTTGTCGGTTCGGCGATTATCTGGGCGGCGGATATGTATTATGACATTGACGCGCAAAAAGTGGTGATCAACGAGGTTCAGCGCGTGGTTAAATCCGGCACCACTGCGTTGGAAATTTTGGGCATTGCCAAATTCGGTGACGGCGGCGCGGCCGATTACGCCCAATTTTCCCAAACCGGCGATTTAGGTTTTTTTGGCGCCGCGGACACGGTTTCAAAATCGGACGGCGCATTCACGATCCAGACCGCGGGGCAGAATTTAAATCTGCAAACCACCGGCTCGGGAACACTGCTGGTGTCGTCGGCGGGCGCGTTGAATTTTTCGGCGAACGCGACATCAACATGGAATTTGGGGGCCAACACGCTGGCGGTGTCGTCGCAAAACTTTAATGTTTCCGCCGACGGCAACATTACCGCGCAAGCCGGTTACGGGCTGGACACGATTGCCGCCGGCGCGCTGAATTTGGGCAACACCGCGGCGACATCGGTGAATATCGGCAACACCGCGGCGACATCGCTTGGAATGGGCGCGGGCGGGAGCTTGGCGCGCACGATTAACATCGGCACCGGCACGGGGGCAGACACCATCAACATTGGCACCGGTTTGACCGGCGCCGACATCATTGCCATCGGCGGCGGGAGCGGCACGCTGGCGATCAATACCGGTGATTGGGGCATTTCAACTACCGGTGCGATGACGGGAATTTCCGGAATCACCACCAACGGCGGCTACACGCAGACTGGTAGCGGCGCCAACACTTTTTCCGGCGCGGCCTCATTCACCGCGGACAACACCGGACTGGCGGTGACCAACAATGCCACAGTCGGTGGCACGCTGGGAGTAACCGGATTGACGACGCTGGGCGGTAATTTGACATTTTCGGGCACTGCCGCGCGCACCATCACCGGGCCGGCGACCGGCGGCATGACCTTGGCGGTGGCCGGCGGGCCGATAGATCTGACTACTACCGGTTCCGGGGCGATTACGCTTAATTCGGCGGGGCAGTTGATACTGCAGTTTGGCGCGGCCGGGGGATTCACCTTGGGGGACGGCGCGACCAATTACTTTCAGATTGCCGCGGACGGCACCTTGACTTTGGCCACGGGCGCGGGCGATGAAATCGTTTTGAATCCCGCGGGCGCGGCGGCGGGAGTCGTGCGGCTGGGGCCCGGCGATGTGATCTTGACGGACGGCGGCGGCGCGGCAATGCGGACTTCGGGAGAAGAAATTATGCGCGGGATGGCGCCGATCTTCGGTTTTGATATGCCGGCGCGCACCGCGTCAACGGATTATATCGCGGTGTCGCGGGAGTTGGAAGATTATCCGTTTCCCGCGGCGATGACGGGCACCACGCGCGTGCACAAATTTGTGATCCGCTATGCCGATACCGTGAGCACCCAGACCACCTGGCAGGTTTATAACACCACCGACAGCGCGGCCGCCGCGACATTTACCGTGCCCGCGTCGGCGTCAAGCAATTTGGAGAAAGGGGAAGTCTACACCACCGACGCGGTGACCGTGCCGGTTGACACCGATGACTGGCGCTTGGACGTGAGGGTTGCCGATGGCTCCGACGGCACGATACAAATCTACCAGATATTTTTGGCGGCCTACGACCGGGTGAATTAGAGCAATTTTCACTTATCAATTATCAATTATCAATTATCAGTTATCACTTATCACTTATCAATTATTAATTATTAATGATCAGTTATCACTTATCAGTTATCACTTATCAATGATCAATTATTAAACCAAGAATATGTTCAAAATTTTCAAAAAACGGGTAGTGCCCCTGCCGCATCCGAAATTGCCGATTGCCAAAAGAGCAAAATTCACTTCTCTGCTTTTTATTGCCGTGTCAATTTTCATCGGTTCGGCGATTATCTGGGCGGCGGATATGTATTATGACATTGACGCGCAAAAAGTGGTGATCAACGAAGTTCAGCGCGTGGTTAAATCCGGTACCACCGCGCTGGAAATTTTGGGCATTGCCAAATTCGGCGACGGCGGCGCGGCCGATTACGCCCAATTTTCCCAAACCGGCGATTTAGGTTTTTTTGGCGCCGCGGACACGGTTTCAAAATCGGACGGCGCATTCACGATCCAGACCGCGGGGCAGAATTTAAATC
>Ga0208041_1000368_pt1 | contig 47014 bp, 39 predicted proteins | sample AD_SCU002_MetaG_FD_184453 | JGI IMG/M metagenome (GOLD analysis project Ga0208041, IMG submission 184453) | Active sludge microbial communities of municipal wastewater-treating anaerobic digesters from China - AD_SCU002_MetaG (SPAdes) (version 2) | ecosystem: Engineered > Bioreactor > Anaerobic...
TTTGTTCTGGACTATCATTTTTATACCCGCGTGGAGGATGGTTCCCGTTTTGGGCGGGTGGCTATTTGCACGGGTTATCTGCGTTGAGATTTCATAATTCAGCCTTACTAATGAATACCACTCAAGGATTTAATGCAAGCATAGGACTAAAACAATCATATTTACCCTTCCTGTCCGAAGGAAACAGAAGAAGATTGGCTGAGGGAAGCGGTTGTCGATTGGTAAGGATAATCGGGAGGAAGCATGAAAGCGGACAAAGGGTTCAGATCAGGATTATTTATCTTACTCACCCGGAAAGGTTCTTCCATTGTTATTATAAAAGAGGCCACCCTGGGGGCGGCCTCTAACCAAAACCAAAAACCAAAACGTGCTGTGCAGGCAGGTAGCACGAGGGATTTAAACAACTTACGCGGTATGTTGCATGTGCATAAGCAGTCACAAAACTACATCACAAAATATGCCAAAGCTGTTAATGGAGCTTAAGAAACGTTAAAAAGTGTTAAGCCCTGGAAGTCCGGGCCCTGCTGCGGTTTATATTTGTCTCATCCTATGGATCGTAAAGCGCTTATTTGGATTATCGCCCTGGCAGGCATTGCCATGATGGGCCTGGTAGCCATCCAGGTGTACTGGATCCGGAACGGGCTTACCATACGGGAAGCCAATTTCCGGCTGGCGGTAGACCATGCCGTGCGGCAGGCGATATATCAGATGGAATGGCAGGAGGCAGGCCTTTACCTGAAGACAGATCCCGCTGCAGATCATCATGCCCTCGTCCTGGAGGTCATGGACTCCCTCCGGCGTACCCTCGATCAGCACCTGCGCAGCCAGCCCCGGATAGGAAGTACAAATCAATCTGACCAGCAATGGCAGGGCAGTGAGGTGGGAGACAACAGCCGGCAACTGGTCATCGACCCCGAAGCCGTACCTGAACTACCAGCGCAGGATACAGCCCGGCATAAGCAGGACCTCTATCAACGCTTTGACAGCCTGCACCTGCGGCATAAAAAGCAGATTCTCATGGACAAGCTGCTCGACGAGATCATACTGCAAGGTAGCATGCCGGCCATTGAAGAGCGGATTAGTGCTGGCAGTATTGACACCCTGCTCAGGGAAGGACTGGCCGCCCGCGGCATCCATATGGATTTTGAATTCGGCGTCTATAACCCCAGCCACAACGCTTTCGTCATTCAAAAACCCGGCGCCAATCCGGAACTACTACTGCGTAAAGGCATGGTATTCCCGCTCTTCCCTTCCGAACACCGCGCCATACCTGACTATCTACTGATCCGATTCCCCGGAGAACGTCATACCCTCCTGTTTCAGCTCTGGGGCATGACGGGGATATCCATTCTCTTTCTGGTCATCATCATTCTCACCTTTGCATACAGCATCAATGTGGTACTCAGACAGCGAAAGTTTGCCGAGATGAAGAATGATTTCATCAACAATATGACGCATGAGTTCAAAACGCCAATATCCACGGTGGCGCTGGCTTGCGAGGCACTGACCGACAGTGATATCCAAAAATCAGAATCGCTTTACAACAGCTATATCTCCATCATCAGTGAAGAAAACAAACGCCTGGGGGTGATGGCGGAAAAAATCCTTCAGACGGCCATCATCGAAAAAGGTCAGGTCCGGTTAAAGCAGGAAAAGTTCGACCTGCATCATGTCATTGAAGACGTCATACGCAACATCCGTATTCAGGTTGAGATAAAGGATGGCACCATTGCCATGGCACTTCATGCCGGAAACAGTCAGGTGGTGGCCGACAGGGTACATGTGTCCAATGTTATTTATAACCTGCTTGACAATGCCAATAAGTATACACCACGCAAACCTGAAATACGCATCACAACGGAAAACAATGAACAGGGTATATGGGTGAAGGTGGCGGATAACGGCATCGGCATCAGCAAAGCGCATCAGCGCAAGGTTTTTGATAAACTATACCGGGTTCCAACGGGAGATGTCCATGATTTTAAGGGTTTTGGACTGGGCCTGAGTTATGTGAAAGCCATTGTGGAACAACATGGAGGCGTCGTAGGTTTGGAGAGTGAGCTGAACAAAGGGTCAGAGTTCCGGTTCTTTCTGCCGCAACACCTGGAAGGTCAGGGGTGACCGGCATAAAACATGAATGCTATGGAAAACAAGATCAAGGTATTGCTGGCTGAAGATGACCGCAACCTGGGGAATATCCTGCGGTCATACCTGGAAGCCAAGGGTTATCCCACGCGCTTGTGTGTGAACGGGCAGGAGGCCCTTGAGGTGTTCCGGGAAGGGGAAGTGAATTTCTGCATCATCGACGTGATGATGCCGGTCAAGGATGGCTTCACCCTTGCACAGGAGATCCGGGCCATCGACAAGCTGGTTCCCATCCTCTTCGTGACGGCCAAATCCCTGCAGGAAGATGTTTTAAAGGGTTTTCAGGCCGGAGCGGATGACTATATCACCAAACCCTTCAGCATGGAGGAGCTGTTGGCGCGGATGTCGGCAGTACTGAGAAGGGCCCTGCCGGACGAATTGGCTCAGGACAAACAAGTGTTCCGCATCGGGGGATATGTGTTTGACCATATCCGGCAAACCCTCACCATCGGCGAGAAAAGCCAGAAGCTTACGACACGTGAAGCCGACCTGCTTCGTTTGTTATGCCTGAACCTGAACCAGGTCCTGGACCGCACGGCTGCCCTGCAAACCATCTGGCACGATGATTCTTATTTCAACGCCCGCAGCATGGATGTGTACATCACCAAGCTCAGAAAATACCTGAAGGAGGATCCCCGTGTCAACCTGCTCAATGTTCACGGGGTGGGGTTTAAACTGGTCGTAGGTTGAGGTTTATTGCCTGTCTTTGAAATACTTCATGAACTGTACACGCTCATAAGCAGCCGGGTTTTTGCTCCTGGTCTGGCTCATCTTACCCCTGAATTGATCCAGTGAGGTGTACCCCTTTTCTTCCATCCAGTCTTCCATCTCCCGCAACATTCCCTGTAAATGCTCGGGGCCATGCAGATAAAGTGCAGAAGCTACCTGAACGGCCTGAGCTCCTGCCAGAATCTGTTTGACGGCACCTTTGCCATCGTGGATCCCCGTGGAGGCTGCCAGGTCGCAGGAAACCCGTTCTGACAGTATCGCGACCCAACGCAGGGAGGTTGAAATTTCCTGGGGGCTGCTCAGCACATTTGTGGCAGTTACCTGCATCTTATCAATATCAAAATCAGGATTATAGAAGCGGTTGAATAGCACAAGGCCGCTGACGCCTGAGGTGGACAAACGCTGGATAAAAGGGCCGAGGTTGGAAAAGAAATAACTGACTTTAAGTGCAATAGGAATGCTGATGTGTTTCCTGACCTCTGTTATAATATCGAAATACACCTGCTCAAAGTCAGTCCCCGTGCGACTGAAGTCGGAAGGCAGGATGAAAGCATTCAGTTCAAGCGCATCAGCACCTGCGTCTTCGATTTCTTTGGCAAAATGGGTCCATTTCTGGGCAGTGACACAGTTGATGCTGGCAATGACCGGAATCTGCAAGTGGGCTTTGGCATCCCTGATCAGTTTAAGGTAGCCAGACACAGTATCTTCAATCTCCTCATAATCAAAATATTCCATGGTTTCAGGATAGATGAAGCCCTGGGAGGACATCTGACTAAAGGTATGCTCGAGCTCGAGCACAATCTCTTCTTCGAAGATGGATTTAAGCACCACGGCAGCGGCCCCATTTTTTTCCAGCTTTTTCAGGTCTTCCAGCGAATTGGTAAGGCCGGAACTGCCGGCGATCAGGGGATTACGCAATCTGAGGCCGAGGTAGGTTGTGGACAGGTCAATCATATCAAGCAATGTATTAAGGTATCAGACAAACATACAAAAAAACCTCCGGAGGCCCGGAGGTTAAAGTGATATTTTCCGTTCAGTGATGACGGGTTTAGAGAACCGGATGAAACTGACGGAGGAACCGCATGTCGTTTTCAAAAAAGAGACGAAGGTCGCGCACCCTGTATTTGAGCAGGGTGATGCGTTCTATGCCCATCCCGAAAGCGTATCCGCTGTATACTTCCGGATCGATATGGCAATTGCGGAGCACCTGGGGGTCGACCATGCCACAACCCAGGATTTCCACCCATCCGGTGTATTTGCAGATGGGGCATCCTGCGCCTTTACAGATATTGCATGAGATATCCATTTCAGCGGAGGGCTCAGTGAAGGGGAAATAAGACGGACGCAGTCGTATCTGCGTTTCTTCTCCGAACATCTCCTTTGCGAAATACAGCAGGACCTGTTTGAGATCGGCAAATGAAACGCCCTTGTCGACATAGAGTCCTTCGACCTGGTGAAAGATGCAGTGGGCCCTGGCGGAGATGGCTTCGTTGCGAAACACCCGGCCTGGTGCGAGAATGCGGACAGGGGGTTGCTGAGACTGCATCACCCGGATCTGCACATTTGAGGTATGTGTGCGTAGCAGCACGTCCGGGTCACGGGCTACAAAGAAAGTGTCCTGCATATCCCTGGCCGGATGTTCAGGAGGAAAATTCAGGGCCGAGAAATTATACCAGTCGCTTTCTATTTCGGGTCCTTCGGCCACCACGAATCCCAGACGGGAGAACACCTCGATGATCTGCCTTCTGACCAGGTTGATGGGATGCCGTCCACCGAGCGGCTGTTGCAAGGCAGGGCGTGTCAGGTCGATCGCCGGACCGCTGCTTTGAGTGCCTGTTTGGAGGCTGTCCCTGAGGCTGTTAAACCGGTCTTGTGCCAGTTCCTTCAGCTCATTCAGCAGTCGACCCATTTCTTTGCGGTCGGCAGGGTCTACGTCTTTGAATTCAGCAAAAAGCTGCTGCAGCACGCCTTTGCGCGACAAAAAATGGATACGCAATGCCTCCAACTCCTCCAGGTCACGCGGTGCCCAATTTTGGACCTCACGCGCATGGACTTGGATCTTGTCTTTCATAAAAACCTTTGGATTATTCCTGCAGGATTCTGACCGTCATTTTCACTTCCTTGATCGGACGGTTGGCATCACCCGTCTGCACAGCGGCGATCTTGTCCACAACTTCCATCCCCTTGGTAACCCTGCCATACACGGTGTAATCGCCATCCAGATGGGGTGCGCCACCTTTGGTGCGGTACTCAGCTTTCTGGGCTTCTGTCCAGCTTTTGCCGGTGCGGGCACCATAAGCGGTCAATTCCTGATCGGTGAAGGTGCGGCCATGCACGATGTAAAACTGGCTGCCTGAAGATGCTTTTTTGGGATTAACCTGATCCGGCATGCGGGCGGCACACAGGGCACCCCTGTGATGGAAGAAAGCCGGAACAATCTCAGCCGGAACGGTATAGCCGGGGTCACTGTTGCCGTCAGCGCCACCACCCCCCTGGATCATAAACTGATTGATGACCCGGTGGAAAATGGAACCATTGTAATAGCCTTCGCGGGCCAGTTTGAGGAAATTATCCCTGTGGAGTGGGGTCTCATTGTACAACTCCATCTCGATTTCACCCATATCGGTCACAATGACCACCTTAGCTCGCTTCGTGGAGCTGTTTTCCTGTGCTTGTACCATAATGACGGGCATTAAGAATGCCATTAAGATGATCCATGATTTTTTCATAAGCAACAATAGTTTTCGTACCTTTGATGCGGTAACAGGCAAAAGTACAAAAAATAACAAGGATGTTGCTCAAAGGAATTCGCCTACTGCTTCCGTTGATGGCGCTGGCTGGCCTGGTTTTCATTTCCTCCTGCGAAAAGGAGAACAAAGACATGGAAGCAGTGATCACCGTGAGATATCTTGGAGATACTACCAAGGTTGTGCCCTATGCCAGGGTTTTTCTTCAGAAAAATGCCATTAGTGTTGAGGGGGTTACAGATCTGAACGGGCAGTTCCGCCATACCTTTAAGTTGGAAGCCATTCTGGATGTGCTGGCAACCATTGATACAGGCAGTAACGGTGGGCATACCACCCTTACAGGATCGACGGTTATCCGTTTAAAACCTGGAAAATCAGAGGAACGTACTGTTTATCTGAGTGAATAGCAGTATTTCAACCGCTTTTACTTCCCTTCCTGATTTTTATTCACGCGATTGAAGCAATCCCGGCACAGGGGTTCGTAGGTTTCTTTTTCTCCCAGTAGCACCAGTTCCTGAGCCATGCTGATACGGTGCGAATAATTGGCCAGGTTTCCGCACCGCATGCAGATGGCATGCGTCTTGGTTATAAACTCAGCAATGGCCAATAACCTGGGCATAGGTCCGAACGGAACACCCCGGTAATCCATGTCCAGCCCGGCCACGATCACCCGCATCCCTTTGTTGGCAAGGATATTGCAGATATCCGGCAGGCTGTCGTCGAAAAATTGGGCCTCATCGATGCCAACAACGTCCACATCCCCTGTGAGAAGCAGGATCTGGGATGCCGTTTTAACCGGGGTGGATTGGATACTTTGCTCGTCATGGGAGACGATTTTGGTTTGGTGATATCGCTGATCCACTTCTGGTTTGAATATCTCTACTTTTTGCTTCGCGATGCGGGCGCGCTTCAGCCGGCGTATCAGTTCTTCTGTTTTTCCGGAGAACATGGAGCCACAGATGACCTCAATCCAGCCATTGCGTTCTTTTGCCGTCCTGTTGTTCTCCAGAAATATCATGCCTGTGCTTTTACACGAATAGGGGATGAGCAGGAATTCGAAGTGGTAAAAGTAGCAAAATTGAGAAAGCCTGCCATGTGTATGGTTTGTTCCTGTTGGTAAATCCATCAGCGCAGACATTTTAGGCAGGTTGCAGGAGACTGTCTCCGGTATGGATGCGATTTGTGTATGATTTGCGTTTATTTTTGCCGGAACAAGCCGGGATTGCATCGCGTTCAGGCAAGATTTAAATGAGGTCAATATGGATCAGCGTCAGATTTTACAGGAGATAGCCGGATTACTGGAAATCATTTTGGAAGAAACCGAAACCATCAGCCGGCATAGCGGGAAGATTCCGCAGATAGAGATGGACCTGGTCATGAGTAATATCCGCCAGCTATACCAGGCCTATGTTGACCTGAACAAAAATAATACACGGGAAGGGGGCCGGCCGGTGGTCCCTCCGGCAAATAATGAGATGTCACCTTCCGAACAGCAGGCTCCCGCAAGCAGGCAGATGGCGGGTCCGGCACCAGTCCCGGCCACGCCTGTCATGCAGGCGCCTGTGCAGCAAATGGCGCCACCTGTTGTTGAGCCCGTAACTCCACCTGTAACGGAATCCCCGGCGGTTGTTGAGACGCCCCCTGCACCAGCGCCGGCACCTTTGCCGGTTGAGACGGCGACATCTGAAGCGCCCCAGGCTCCTCCGGTGACGGAACCGGCACCACCTCAGCCCCGTTATTCTATTCCTAAAAGACCTGCAGACCTGGGCATACCCGAATCCCGGACGGATCAGTCTCAGTCGAACCGCACCAAAGAGAGCAAAGAATCGGTGAGTACATTGGCCGACAAGCTAAAGACCAACCAGCCCAGCCTGCACGATAAGCTGGAGGCGGTCCAGAATGGCAGCACCCTCGCGGATAAGCTGCAGCAAAACCGTATCCAGGATATTAAATCTGCCCTGGGAATCAATGAACGCTTCCTCTTTATCAATACCCTATTCAAAGGTGACCAGCCTGCCTTTGAGGAGGCTGTGGCGAACCTGAATGGTTTCGCAGCTTATCCTGAAGCGGCCATCTTTCTGAAACACCTGGCCAGCCGTTATGAATGGGATGAGGAAGGTGAGGCTTGTCAGAAACTCCAAATGATTATCAAGAGAAGATATTTATAATGAGGAAGCTGGTAGTTGTTCTGCTGCTGTGTCTTGCATGGCAGCTTCATGCGCAGGACAAAGAATATGCGAGATGGCTGATTGACACCCTGGCCTCACCTGCCTTTTCCGGAAGGGGATTTATTGATGATGGTATGGGCAAAGCCGCCCGCTTTCTTGCCAGGGAAATGGCAGTTGCCGGTTTGAAACCGATGCGTCAGGATTATCTCCAACCCCTTGATATTTCGATTAATACTTTCCCTGGCCCGGTGGAACTGATCGTCGATGGCAAAGCTCTCGTCCCGGGAAGGGACTTCCTCGTTGCGCCTCAGTCACCTTCCATACAGGGAACATACCGGGTCCGGACATTGAAGCCAAAGGATATCATACAACGCCGTCACAAGAGGCTGCTGGCTGATCCTATGGTATTCACGGTAATTCCAAGTCCGGGAGAGGAAAAAGCCATAAGGCAGTTTTCAGACTCGCTTCGATGGGTGGATCCCATTGGAGGGAAAGGACTGATCAGGTTAAGTGACCGAAAGATATACTGGTCGCAGTCAGGATCCCTGCCACATCGCAACCAGGTGCTGCTGGATGTGAAGGCTGAGGCGTGGCCTGCAAAGGCAAGGGAAATAACGTTGAATATCCGGGCGGTGCCTCATTGGGAATATGAGGTGTTTAATGTTTTTGGCATGATCACAGGAACCCATGAGCCGGACTCCATGATTCTGTTCACAGCCCATTATGATCATCTGGGCATGCTGGGTCCGGATGCCTTGTTTCCGGGGGCCAATGATAACGCCTCCGGCACTGCCATGATCATGGATCTGGCGCGGTTTTTTGCAAAACATCCCCCGCGTTGGTCTGTCGGTTTCCTTGCCTGTGCAGCGGAGGAGAGCGGATTGCATGGATCAGAATATTTTGCGGCCCATCCTCTGGTCCCGCTGGATCAGATCCGGTTTGTCATCAACCTTGATATGGTAGGGACAGGCAGTGATGGCATCCGGGTGGTCAATGGCACCACACATCCGGAGGCTTTTGAGGTAATGGCAGGTATCAACGCTGCCGACAGCCTTTTACCGGCTGTTACGGCTGGCGGGGTGTCCCGGAATTCGGACCATTATCCATTTCATCGACGGGGTGTTCCGGCCTTCTTTATCTTTACAATGGGGAAAGAGCACCGGGAATACCATACGCTGGATGATAAGGCAGATAAACTGCCATTGACGAAATACAATGAAGTGTTCACCATTCTACGTCGTTTTGCCGAATTAAGAATGCAGCCATGAGCGGTAAGCTCACCATCGTTCCAACGCCGATAGGTAACCTCGGGGATATCACCCTCCGGGCGTTGGAGGTATTACAGCAGGCCGATGCTTTGTTGGCAGAGGACACACGCACCACGCGTGTGTTGATGCAGAAGCATGGGATTACCAAGCCTGTGCAAAGCTATCATGCACATAATGAGCATTATATCACGGATGTCCTTGTTCGTCGTATGTTGGATGGCGCTCACCTGGCGTTGGTCAGTGATGCCGGTACGCCCGGCATTAGTGATCCGGGATTCTTACTGGCCAGGGCATGTATACAAGCCGGTGTGGAGGTGGATTGCCTACCCGGTCCGACCGCCTTCGTCCCTGCCCTGGTTATGTCGGGTTTTCCGTGTGACCGCTTTGTTTTTGAAGGATTCCTTCCCCAGAAAAAGGGACGCCAGACACGGATCATGGCCTTGGCGGAAGAAAGCAGGACGGTAGTCCTTTACGAATCTCCTCACCGCTTGCTAAAGACCCTGACCCAGCTCAGCGACGCCTTTGGACCAAAACGTCCTGCTGCCGTTGTCCGGGAGATTTCCAAGATCCATCAGGAAGTTTTACGCTCTGACCTGGGAGAACTTGTCGCGCGCTTTACCTCACAACAGCCTAGAGGTGAGATTGTTATAATAATTTCGGGCAAATAGCGCAACCCATTCTGTAACTTTCTGTATCCTCCTCCGTCCTATCATTGAACACGACGTGAAACATCTGTTCACAAACGGACAACCGTGTCCGGGACAAGCACAAGTCAACAAACAAATCATCCGGATGAACGCTTGTTAAAAACAGATAATCAGAGTGTTGCAAAGTTTGGCACGATTAATGTTAGAAACAAATCACATTACCTAATACCTGAACGAACATGAAAACATATATCATCTCCGCGATACTTGCCGCCCTCATCAATCCAGCATACTTTTTCGCTCATGTACCTGCTTACAGGTATACACTGGAAGAAGAGGCTTATGTCGAAGACATTCCTTTTAACACCACTGCACTCGTGTATGGTAAAGCAATTAGCATGCCGGAAGAACAATATGTGGACGATATTCCGTTCAACACGGCCATAGTAGCCATGCAGGCCGGTGCCCAGTTACCAGATGAAGCGTATGTAGATGACATCCCTTTCGATACGCATGCAATGGTGATGAACACTGACTTCAACCTTCCGGAAGAAGCCTATGTGGATGACATCCCCTTCGATACACAATGCATCGTTAATAACCGCCACCTGAAGAACGCTGCCTTTGATAAGTGTTTGATTTCCAAAAAGGACAAGGATGCGTCCTATGGGAATGACACGCCGGACAGCATTCATGCCAGCCTGGCAATGAAGACGAATTACAGTGTAAAATAATCACCCACCTCTCTCCGGCTTCCCCCCTCTCGACAATCCCTGACAAACCAAGTGGAAGCCCATGCAAGGGGTATAACCCCAACCCGGAATGCACCCATGACATTCCGGGTTTTTCTATTTCATTGCATAAAGTCCAGCATGGCTCTCACAATGTGGCTGGCACCATCGGCAATGTCCGTGATACGTGCGTCAAGCATATAGCAGGGGGTTGTAAATAGCTTATTCCTTTCATCAATGGTGACTTCGCCATGACTGGTCAGCATATGACGGGCACCCATGCTTTCGACCGCAGTGGCTGTCCCTTTGTCCTGCCCAATGGTGAGCATAGCACCTGAAAATAAACGCGCCAGTATTACAGGGGATATGCAGAGCGCCCCTATAGGTATGCCGGCAGCATGGGCGGCTTTCAATACGCGCTCAACCTCAGGATCAATTGTCATTGCATCGCCTTCCATCGCGAAGGTGCAGAGGTTTTTGGCTACCCCAAACCCGCCCGGTAACATGAGTGCGTCGAATTCTCCCACAGACAACTGCGTTAAAGGCCTGATCTGCCCGCGTGCAATCCGGGCTGACTCGACCAGCACATTCCGCGTTTCAGGCATCACTTCGCCGGTCAGATGATTGACCACATGATGCTGTGGCTTATCCGGGGCAAACAAGGCATAAGAGGCACCCTGCTGAGCAATCGCCAGCATACTCAGGGTGGCCTCATGGATCTCAGCTCCGTCATATACCCCGCATCCGGCGAGGATAACTGCGAATTTTTTCATATACTTCTCGTTTGTTCCATACAAAAATAGCTGGCGGACAACAAAAAATCAAATCCTGTCTCAAAAGGGTCAAAGACAAACCAGGATGACAATTTCATACATTTACATGGTTAAAGTATTATATCCATGTGTGGCAGGTTTTCCCTTACGGTACAGGAAGATGAGATAGAGAAACTCTTTGATGTTACCCTGGACCGGAGTATGTATGTTCCCCGGTACAATGGTGCTCCAGGTCAGCAGATGCTGGTGATCACCATGCAGGAAAGGCGTGAAGCACAATGGATGCGCTGGGGATTGGTGCCATCCTGGGCAGCTGATATACGTATTGGCAATAAAATGATTAATGCCCGCTCGGAGACTGTTGAGAGTAAACCTGCCTTCCGACAGGCTTTCCGGCTGAGGCGTTGCCTGGTACCGGCCGATGGTTTCTTTGAATGGAAGAAAAACGGAAGAAAAACACCATATCGCATCCTCATGAAGGACCACCTGGCTTTTGCCATGGCAGGAATCTGGGAAGAATGGAAAGATGCGGAGGGACATCTGTTGCATACATTCAGCATCTTAACAACAAGGACCAACAGATTGATGCAGGAGATCCATGACCGCATGCCAGTGATCATACCTGTCCAAAGCCATCATACCTATCTAACTTCCAAAGATCTGGAACAGGTACTGCCTTTACTGCAACCATATCCGGAAGAGCTGATGTATGCCTATCCTATTAGCAATAAGGTGAACTCGCCACGCAATGATGACGCCAGTATTTTTCAAGCCGCTCCGCCACCTCCTGCCAGCCTGTTTCAGGACATGACAGGAGAATGAAAAAACCGGAACTGTGATTCCTTTGTCATGCTGCATAATGCGTAACTTTGTGGTATGCTGAACAAGACCATCTCATACGGACTGTTCGTGTTAGTTATCTCTAGCCTGCTGGTGTCCTGCATCAAGAAAGAGGATTACCCGGATATTCCCCGCATCGAGTTTAAATCCTTTTCCAAGATCAACAACGGATTAGGTTATGATGACAAGGGCCTGCTCGTCATCTCATTTACCGATGGAGATGGTGATATTGGTCTGGGGAGTCAGGAAATCCAGCCGCCCTACGATACCGCCAGCATGTATTATTACAATTTCTTTATTACCTATTATGAAAAGCAACAGGGTGAATATGTAGCTGTTAATCTGCCATTTACAAACAATTCCCGCATACCGCCCCTTTGGGAAGGCGACGGAAATAAGCCACTGAAGGGCGATATTCAGGTGGAGCTATACATCAACAATTTTTCCTCTCCGTATGACACGATCAGGTTCAGTGCTTTTATAGTTGACAGAGCGCTGCACCACAGCGACACCATCATGACGCCGGATATTATCATCAGGAAGCCCTGATGTCATGAATATGACAGCCCCAACCGCATGAAGAATATTTATGCCAACCGCAGGTTCATCATCACGGGAGGTTTCCTCCTGATTGGGCTGATTTATATCATGCGGTTATTCTATCTACAGGTGGTTGACGATAGCTATGTGGTTTACGCACAAAGCAATGTGCTCCGTAACATGACCATTTATCCGGCACGCGGACTGGTGTATGACCGGCATGGCGATTTATTGGTGTACAACGAAGCAGCCTATGACCTGATGGTTATACCCGGTCAGGTAAAGGCTTTCGATACAACGGAATTATGCAACCTGACGGGAATCACGGTGGAGGAAGTGCGTACCAGGTTACAGACAGCCCGCCAGTATTCCTATTTCAAACCTTCAGCCTTTGTTAACCAACTATCCAAGGAGGCTTTTGGTTTTCTGGAAGAGAAACTCTATCAATTCCCAGGCTTTTTTGTCCAACCACGTACCCTGCGTAGCTATCCACAGCCCATGGCAGCACATGTACTGGGGTATGTCGGTGAGGTTAGCCAGCGCATCACTGAAGAGGATCCCTACTATCGCTCAGGTGATTACATTGGTATCAGCGGAATCGAAAAGAGTTATGAGAGTCTGCTCCGGGGGCGTAAGGGTTCCAAGCTGATTATGGTAGATGTGCACAACCGTGAGGTTGGGCGTTTTCAGGAAGGGAAGTACGATACAACTGCCGTTAAAGGGAGCGACATTGTACTGACCCTGGATGCTGAATTGCAGGCATACGGAGAGAAGCTGATGGCCCATAAGGTGGGGAGCATTGTGGCGATCGAGCCTGCGACGGGTGAGATCCTTGCCATGGTCAGCGCACCGGCCTATGACCCTAACCTTTTGGTGGGGCGTATCCGGGGTAAGAACTACCAGATGCTCATGGACGACCCCATCAAACCATTGTTTAACAGGGCGTTGATGGCAAACTATTCACCCGGTAGTATTTTTAAAATTGTACAGGCACTGGTTGGGTTGGAGATGGGTGCCATTCAGCCATCAACAGGTTTTCCTTGTAACCGAAGCCTGGTCAACTGTCATAATCATCCGCCGGCCTTTGATGTACACCGTGCCATACAATACTCCTGCAACCCTTATTTCTATTCAGTTTACAGACGTATCATCCAATCCGGAAAGAGTTCGAATATTTACAAGGATGCTGAGGATGGACTCAGGCAATGGCATGATATGGTAACCAAGTTTGGGCTGGGACATAAGCTTGGTATTGATATTCCGTCGGAGCAGCCCGGCTTTATGCCGGATGTGGCCTTTTATGACCGCTGGTATGGTTCCCGTCGCTGGGCCTTCAGTACCATTTATTCAAACAGTATCGGTCAGGGAGAAGTGCAGGTGGTTCCGTTACAAATGGCCAACCTGGCTGCACTGATTGCCAACAGGGGTTATTATCACACACCACATCTTCTTAAAGAAGTCAAAGGAAAAGATTTTCCCCGGCCAGAGTTGCTGGAGAAGCATGAAAGCGGGGTTTCCAGACATTACTTTGACATTGTGGCTGATGCTATGGAAAGTGTTGTTTCAGAAGCAGGAGGTACGGCAGCCCGGGCACGCATTGAAGGCATCAGTGTCTGTGGTAAGACCGGAACAGTTCAAAACCCACATGGAGAGGACCACTCCGGATTTTTCGCTTTTGCCCCCAAGGACAATCCTAAGATTGCCATTGTTGTGTATGTGGAAAATGCCGGTTTTGGCGGGACATGGGCAGCACCCATCGCCAGCCTGATGATCGAGAAATACCTGAACCGTAGCATCAGCGATACCTTGAAGGAGCAGCGGATATTGGATTTTAAACTGATTGAGATTGGGAACACGACAGAACATATCGAGTAGCACCGACTGGATCCTGATCGGATTGTATGCCGTGCTGGTGATCCTGGGATGGCTGAATATCTATTCGGCCGTCTACAGTGAACAGCACAGCTACCTCCTGGATATGACCCGTAACCATGGCCGTCAGCTGGTTTGGATCGCTTCCTCCCTGCTCATCATCCTCCTGGTAATGCTGACGGATCCCAAGTTTTTCAATGCGTTCGCTTATGTGATCTATGCGATCACCATTCTTGCCCTGATTGCCGTGTTACTGTTCGGGAAAGAAGTATCGGGCTCTAAATCATGGCTTGGTTTCGGAAATGTCGGACTGCAGCCCTCAGAATTTGCGAAAATAGGAACGGCCCTGGCTTTATCCCGTTTCCTTGGAGGGTTAAATGTCCGGATGGACAGTCTGCAGACTCGACTGACCGTGGCCTTGATTATTGGACTCCCTGCAGCCCTGACATTGCTGCAACATGATACAGGCTCAGCTTTGGTATTCCTGTCCTTTTTCCTGGTGCTTTACCGCGAAGGGTTGTCCGGCAACATCTTATTGTTCGGATTCATTGCCATTTTCCTTTTTATTGTGACACTGCTGGTGGATAAGATCATTATCCTGATCGGCCTGGCACTGCTTGGTTTAGGTACATACATGATGATGAAGCGGAACAAACGCATATTATGGGTTCTTCTATGGATGTTTGTGGGTTCTGCCGGATTTGTCTTCACGGTGGACTATGCTTTCCATGAAATCCTGAAGGAGCATCAGCGTAGCCGCATCGAGGTATTGCTGGGTCAGAAAACGGACCTGAAAGGTGCCGGCTATAATGTTCATCAATCCAAAATAGCCATTGGATCCGGAGGTTGGGTTGGTAAGGGATTCTTACAGGGAACCCAGACGAAATATAATTTCGTGCCGGAGCAGAGTACTGACTTCATTTTTTGTACAGTAGGCGAAGAATGGGGATTTTTGGGGTCCAGTCTCCTGTTGATCCTCTTCCTCTGGCTGTTCACCCGCCTGCTGGGGCAGGCAGAGCGGCAAAGGTCTGTCTTCAGCCGTGTCTACGGCTATTCCGTGGCTTCGATATTGTTTTTCCATTTTGCCATCAATATCGGTATGACCATCGGTCTCATTCCTGTCATCGGGATTCCTTTACCTTATATCAGTTATGGCGGGTCCTCTCTCTGGGCTTTTACCCTGATGTTATTTGTTTTCATCAGATTGGATACATACCGGCTCAACCTATTGTAGACTTCAATGCGTTCGAAAGTATTCTGGTTATTTTATCTTATCCTGACTGTTACAGTAAGTTATGGTCAGAAGGACCTGCCCAACTGGAAATGGCTGGGGCCTCAACAGCTTCCTGCTTTTAAGCAGGATGGTTTATGCGCGAACGGGATGGGTCTAATACAAGGCTTATATGTTGATCCTGCCAATCCCTTGTTTCTGTTGGCCGGCAGCAATACCGGTGGCTTATTCCGCACGCGGGATGGAGGAATCCAATGGGAGAACCTCACAGATCATCAGCTACCGTTGGTGACCGGTGTCGGGAGTATCGTAGCGGATCCTTTTCATTCCGGACGTTATTACATGGGTACCGGAACAACATCTTATAACCGTCAATATGGCCTGGGTGTTTGGGTCAGTGAAGATGAAGGCACTCATTGGAAACCCACCGGTCTGACGTTTGATCCTGAGGCCTTTCAGGGCAGAAAAGTCAGTGTTCGTAAGCTCATCATGCATCCTTTGCATCCTGGCACTATCTACGCCTTGCTACATGAAGGTGCCGGTTCTGAGCTGATGCGAAGCCGGGATGCCGGCCAAAACTGGACTTCTATTCTCTCAACACCTGGTGAAAAGCTGTATGATATGGAGCTTGATCCCGGAAACCCGGATGTTCTTTATCTGGGTGGACAGTCTTTCTGGTATAGCAGTGATGAAGGCAGAAGTTGGGACAATCATCTTATGGATGCGCCAGAGGGGGAGCGCATTCACCGGGTGGCTCTTGCTGTTCATCCGCGGTACGGCGGACATATATGGGCTCTGTATTCCACAGGAGGTCAACGGGGTATCGTTGTCTCGCATTCCGCCGACGGAGGGAAAACCTTTACTACCCGCGGCACGCATTCGCCCTGGCATGTGAACGTGGATGGCTGGAAAATGGAGTTTGATGTCGGCCGCCACGACACGTCGGTTCTATACGCAGGAGGTGTTCTGATGCACCGTTCGCTGGATGGGGGACGGCAATTCAATGTTATCAGCAGCAATCGCTACCCCAGCCCCCGGTGGATGCATGTGGACGCCAGAGGGATGCAGGTCCTCGAAGGCAAGGACCATGATCATATCTACGTTGGTCATGATGGGGGTGTTTCTGTGTCATTGGATGGAGGAGACACATGGACAGATATCAGTGGCGACGGACTGGGCGTAACCCAATTTTGGAGGATTGCCCTGGATCCGGAGAGATCCAGGGTACTGGGTGGAACCCAGGATCTTGGGGCGTTGATGTTTGAAGAGGGGATCTGGCGCAATGTGGGTATTTATGGAGATGCCTATGAAGGCGTTTTTCTGCGTAGCCGTAGCGACACGGTTATTATCACAGTACATAGTGGTTTGCCCGGAATGAAACAAAGCCAGGATGGGGGGAAAAGCTGGAAAGACCTGCCTTATCTGTCTTCCCCAGGAAGAAACGACCGGCCCTTGATTTCTCATCCTGAAGAGAATGGAACCCTTTTGGCAGGATACCAGGATATTTTTATCTCGCAGGATGCAGGCAAAGCCTGGGACAAAATCACCGATTTCCGCAGGGATCATGCCATCAACGTGGGTGACAGACTGGTGGCTCTTGCCGTTTCGGTTGCTGATCCTGAAGTATATTATGCTGCTTTCGGCGAGCCTTGCTGGGGAGATGTTACAGCCGGGAAGGTGTTCAAATCAGTGAACGCAGGTAAGGATTGGAAGGATATCTCAGAGACCCTGGCAGGGGTCCGTTGGGCCGGAATTACCGATCTGCTCATACACCCCCGTCATGCCCATGAATTATGGGTAAGCCTGGACGGTTTCTGGACCGACGATCAGGGGATAAACTATAAAGTCTTTCACAGCCGGGATGGCGGTGAAAGCTGGGAAAATGTATCCGGTGGATTGCGCAATGTACCAGTAAACCGGATGCGCTATCTGCCGTCAGGTTGGTTGATTGCCGCAACAGATGCCGGTGTCTTTATCAGCCGTCACGGAAAAGGGGATTGGCAACCCCTGGGTCAGGGTCTTCCGCCTCTGATCATATCCGATCTGGAGGTAGATGAGAAGAAGATGCTGGTGTATGCTTCCTCCTTTGGACGGGGTTTGTACATGCTGGACCTCCAAGGCAGTATCTATGACCAACCGGTTCCTTCGAAACGCTTCCTTCGTTGGTTCAGGAAGAAGAAGTAAAATAAAAAAAGCCGCCCCGGGTTAGCTGAGACGGCTTGAAGATATTGCAAGCTTATCTTAGAAGTATAATCTTAGAAGTACAGATGTCTGTTGTCTTCTATTTCAAATAGTTTCTCAAGCACCGTGAAATATTGCTGATTGATCTTTCCTTCGAAATTCCTGATCATCGGCATGACATCAAGCGTATAATCCTCTTTAGGCTGGGGAGCAGTGCGTGCATCGACCAACAACATATAGACGCCGTTGTTTCCTTTAACGGGTTCACTTAACTGTTGTGTGGGAATGGCAAAGATCATACCAGTCACTTCGGGCTCTGGTCCCAGCATTGGCAGATTGAAAGAGGCAAAGGTGACATTGTTGAGCGTATCGACCTGGGCACCGGTTGCCATGGCAATCTGATAAAGGTCTGAGCCGGCTTGTTTGAATTTCTCAATGAGCATTTCTGCCTTTTTATCGCGGATTACCAATGGCTGAATATTGGGTTTGATCACTTCCAGCGGGGCGATGCCTTTCTCATATTTTTCCTTCAGCATGGCTACGACATAATTGCCTTCCATGTCAAAGACACCGGATACTTCGCCTTTATCAGTCGTCTCCAGATAAGACCATTGTATGATGGCCCTGGGGTTTTCGACACCGGGAAGCCGGTTGTCCATGCGCTTTACCTGTGGTGCCATTCTCTTATTCAGGCCCTGTTGGGTCACGGCCTGGTCGAAGAGTTGGGCTGTTGTATTGTCACCAGCGAACTGGCTGGCCACGGTGTAAACATCCTGGAATGTTTTGGCACTGGGGTCCATAGCGCGGCGCACCATGGCTATCCTGGCCTTGCGGACAGGATCCTTCTTTCCGGTAACCAGGATAATATGGTAACCAAATGCTGTTTCGGCCTCAGTGACCTGTCCTGTCTGGGTATTGATGACTGCTTCGTTAAAGGGCCCCACCATTGTTTGGTCCGCGAACCAACCAAGGTCACCCCCGTTTTGGTTTACACTGCCATCATTGCTGTGCTGACGGGCCATCACCTCCATCAAGCCAGGATTAAGCTTCAGGATGTTGGCAAGACTGTCGGCCATGGCTTTAGCCTGATCCTTGGTACGGGTTACAGCAGGATCTGCATTGGCGGCACCCTGATATGAAATGAGAAGATGGCTGGCTTTCATAGAGTCAGGGCGCATTTGTACATCTGTCAGCTTGGCCACATAGAAGTTTCCATTATCAAAATAGGGCCCAACGATGGTGCCAACCTGCGCGTTGAACAGCGTTGTGTCGAGGTATGGAGAAAGCTGGCCAGCCATTTTGTAAGTGCTGTCATACCTGTCGTCGGAATTGGCATTGACGAAGGATTGCATATCTGTTGCCTGCAGAAAATCATTGTAGATGTCCTGTATCTCTTTCTGTGCACGTGCCTGATCCTCTGCGGAGGGTTGCACTTCAAATACTACGTATTCAATATCCCGCCCTTCTTCCTGCTGGAAGCGATACTTGTTTTCCTCGTAATACTTCTTGAAGTCCTCATCGGTCACACTCACCTGGTCATCGGGGATGGAGTTATAGCGAAGGGTGGCCACCCTGACCTGGGCCATGGTATTGCGATCCTTGTATTCCATCTCGGCGAACTGCCTGGGAACATAATAGGCTTTGGAAAGAAGATTCTTGTACTTGGTAGCGATCCTGTCCTGCTTAATCGCCTTCTCCAGCGTCAGCCATTGGTTGCGTCCTTCGGCCTCCATATTATCCAGGTTCTTCAGGTAATTGATCACCATATTCCTGTCATATTGCCCGGTTTCCGGGTTAATGAAGTTTTGTGTGATGAAAGGATGGGGATTCGGCCCCTGCACCTGATCGAAGAGCTCATCGGAGGAAAGGGCAAGTCCCAGCTTCTCAAATTCCACTCCCATGATGATATCATTCACCATCTGGTTCCAGGTCATCTGCCTTGTCTGAAATATCTCATCTGCGCTCAGGCGGTCAGTATTCATCCGCTGCCGCATTTGTTCCAGCTGCTCCTCAGCCCGTGTATTGAACTCATTATATGTGATATTCTCTCCTGCAATGATGCCAATATCATTGGATGTACGCCTGCGCGAGCCGGGGTTCAGAAAGTCTCCCAGTACAAATGCTGCCAGGGCGACCCCAATGATGACGACCAACAGTCCTGAACGTTTACGAATCTTGCCAATTACCGCCATAACTATCAGATTTTTTCGAGTTTGCAAAGGTATAAAGAAAGTTCAAGTCTGGAAATTATTTTCCCGGCCCTGGTTTGGCCAGGTCAACGGAACAGTGTGTTATTCATCCAAAACGCGGAGGTGCACCTGTTCTATACGGGTACTGGTGGCTTGTGTGATCGTAAAGATGAACCTGTCAATGCTGATCTCCTCGCCTTTCTCAGGAATATTCTGATTATGTTCAAGGATCAGTCCGGCCAGGGTTTCGTATTCTTCTCCCTCCGGCAAATCCAGACGGTAGGTCTCATTCAGGTAATCGATTTCCAGCCTTGCTGAGAATAGGAATTCGTCATCACCCAGTTGTCTTTCTGTCAGGTCTTCCACATCAAATTCATCGTCAATTTCTCCCAAGATTTCTTCGATGATGTCTTCCGTGGTAACGAGCCCGGAGGTACCACCGAATTCATCCACGACCACAGCAAGGCTTTTGTGTTCCCGGATAAGATGACTAAGGGCATCACTGGCCAGCATCGTTTCAGGAAAGAAAATGACCGGCTTTAGCACAGAATTTATTTCATCCGGAAAGCGGAACAGGTCAAAAGCATGTGCATATCCTATGACATTGTCGATGCTATCCTTATAAATCAATATTTTAGAAAAGCCGGATGCGACAAGGGTTTCTCTAAGTTCGTGAACTGTATCCTCAGCTTCGAGGGCTTTTATTTCAGGTCGTGGAACCATGCATTCACGCAGCTTGACATTGCGAAAATCCATGGCATTCTGAAAGATCTGCATAGCCTGGACATGTTCTTCAGGCTGGTCTTCTTCAGGGGCAAACTCCCGCACATATTCATCCAGGTCAAGCACACTGAAGCGGTATGTTTCCGTGGTGAAACGGATTCTGAACACCGTTCTCAGGATCACTTCAGCCATGCCGGTCATGAGTAGCATAATGGGATAGAGCAGGATGTAAATCAATAGCGCAGGAATGGCAAGGGCCGACAGAATCCGGTTCGGATTGATACGAAAGAGTAATTTAGGAAGGAGTTCTGCAAAAATGAGTAAGAGGGTGGTGGCCATCAGACTGATCAGCAGGATCATGATCCATTCATGGTCAAGACGCGCCGGCAACCGAAGTTGCATTTGCTGGCGGATTAATAACACGAAGGCAGTCCCATATAGCACCAGGGCAATGTTATTTCCCAGGAGCATGGCACTGAGAAAGCGCGAAGGGCGTCTGGCAAAAGCAGACAAGATACGGCCAGACAGTTTGCCCTGTTTTTTGTCTACCTCAATTTTCAGCTTGTTGGCGTTGACAAAGGCAATCTCCATGCCTGAGAAAAAGGCAGAAAGGAGGAGGGTGATGATGATGACAGTGATGACGGCCATGGTCAGATTACCTACAAAGGTAGGTCAAAATTATTCATCATCAGGAATGACAAAGCTTCCCCTGGGTTTGCGGATGGTCCAGCGATCCAGGTTCTCATCGGCTTCGAATCCTTCATCTCCGTAAAGGACTTTATCAGGTGTTGTGATCTTAACGAAGGTATGGCCGTAAATCCGGTGCTCATTCTGGCTCCAGATCATATGCTCTGTGTTGATCTTTTCGGACCGGTAGTAATTATTCACCACAACATCTCCATGGCCTTCCATAATGGATGTATTCAGCCAGGAAACGGCCCGGTTGGCGCGGATATCCGACCGGATGTTCATCAGAGAATCATAAAACACGACATAGATACCGTCGGGGAATTCCAGCCTGGGTTGTTCGTCCTGATAGCGCAGCAGTAAGGGGCTGGTCAGCATGGCCCGGATCCGGCCTGAGTCGCTGTAAATAAGCTGGATATCCATGGCCATTTCCTCCGGTAAAGTATCTCTTGCGGTAAGCTCCTGAATGGTCTGCATATCATTTTCACAGGAAATGAATATCAAACCCAGGAGGAGGGTCATCACCGGAATCACTCCAAAAAGTACCCGAAATTTATGCAAGCCGGTATTATTGTCTGAGTGCCCTGACTGTCGTGGTTTCATTGATCCAGCAACCAACCGTATATGATTGTCCCTCACTGAGTTCATAGAAGAAAACATCCTCTTTCACCGGGAAATACCTGGAATAGGTAGCGATCTTTTCATTGGCCTCTTTCTCCAGGCTTGGATCGATGGTTTTTGCCCTGATGTATTTGTCGACTGCGGCCCAATAGGCTACGCGTTTGGTCAGTTTGTTATCGCCGCAATCCGGGGCAGTAATGGCATACATATCTCCGATCAGGAGATAGGGTCTGCCGTCGCTGGGTCTGAGATCGGCAGCAGCCAGGGCTGAAGTTCTTGCGCGCTGAAAGTTTCTGAGATTTACAAGCGCATGAGCCAGCAGCAGGTGGCAATCGGCACGGTCGATGGTATTTTCCATGCTGGTTCCCTTGCTGAGGTATTCGGCAGCCTGGGCATAATCATTGCGGCGCAGGTACATCTTTCCGATAAGATATGCTGAAGCGGGGATGGGCTCCAGCTTATAAAGGTTTTCATTGGCTTTGAAATACACATCATTGTCGACACAATTCTTTTTATCCAGCACGCGGATGATTTTTCTCAACGCTTCAGCATCCTGTGCAGCTTTGTCAATCTTTCCCTGGTAGATACCCACCAGGTCTGTGCAGCTTGCATACGGCTCAAAAGTCAGCTCGACATTCCGGATAGCAGTTTCAAAGCCGGCGGCTTTGGCAGGTTCATTCTGCAGATTCTGCTCGAGAATATTGATGACCAGGTCATAAGCATCTACAACAGCAGATTTTTCAATCTTTCCGGCCGAGGCCATTTTTGCAGCCAGCCTGAAATAATATACCAGGACAGCATTGCTCGAATTGGATTTCTCAAGATCGATGGATTTTTTCAGGATTGCAAATGCTTCAGCATATCGTTCCGGAGCTTTCACGTATAGGTCAACGCCTTTACGCCCCAGCACGAATCCTTCCTTGCCAAAGTATTTGATGCGCTGATCATACATCATCATAAGGGTGTCGATCAGCCTGGCTTTAAGCTTCTCGTCTTTGGCACGTTCAATTTTCAGGTCCATGATGGTGGATCCATCAACATAAATATTCTCAGTTGCCTGCGGGCAGTTTCTGAATACCCAGCCCCATGCTTCGATCATATTCTCGACCGATTCCGCGCTGCCGGTACCTTCTCTGTAGAGTTTATAATCTTCTATATACAGGGAAAGATTGGTGATACAGGCCATGCTGTCCTCACCATAACGCTGTGCCATGACCACATTGCTCATCAGCGAGGCAGTCACAACAAAAAGAACCATCCATTTCTTCATCATTTCGCGATCTATTGCTTCTGAATTGATATTAACGGCAAAAATACAAAAAAAGCATGGCCTTGTGGATTTGGACCATGCTTAACCTTTTCTTAATCAGTTTACACTCCTGCAATGGTCCGGAATAACCGGCTATTTCAGTGCCCTCACCCTGGTTGTTTCGTTGATCCAGCAGCCTACTGTATAGCTTTGACCTTCTGTCAGCTCGTAGAAGAAGATATCTGCTGCCGGTGGAAAGTAAGCAGAATAGGTATTGATTTTGGCATTGGCTTCTGCTTCAAGGGAGGGATCCGTTGATTTGGCCTGGTAATACTTGTCAACAGCGGCCCAGAAGGCAACACGTACTGTGAGTTTGTTGTCGCCGCATTCGGATGCGCTGGCAGCATAAAGGTCACCGATAAGCATATAAGGCCGGCCGTCTTCAGGCTTCGCTTTCAGGGCCTTTTGGGCAGCACTGCGGGCGTTCTGATACTGCTTCATGTTGAAATACGCATTGGCAAGCAAGAGCATGGCATCTGCAACGGTGTTCTGGTTGCTCATCCCTTCAGCCTGAACCAGGTATTGTGCTGATTTTCCGTAATTTTCCCTCTTATAATACATTTTTCCTATCTGGAAAGCAGATTCAGGGCTGGGTTCAATCTCATAGAGCTGGACGGAGGCTTCGAAATAAAGGTCACTGTCAGTACAACCTTTCCGTTCCATCATGGTTCCGATCTTTTTGAGCAGGACCGGGTCATTGGGGTTGGCCTTCATCTTGTCGGTAAAGACGGCGATGAGGTCTTCACAACTGGCATAAGGTTGGAACGCCAGCTCAATGTTATTGCGGGCACTTTCATAGTTTTCAGCCCTTTCAGGGTGGTTGACGGCATTCCAGTCAAGGATATCGCTGATATCATTATAGGTGTCCATCACCAATGATTTCTCAGCTTCGCCTTTTTCAACCATGGTCACGGCAGCCCTGAAATAATAGACCAAAACAGCAGAAGGTGATTCCATCCCTTCTATTTCTATACTCCGTTTCAGGATGTTATAGACATCCTTGGCAGCCGAAGGCCTATATTGGAAGAGATCCACCCCTTTACGCCCCAGCACAAATCCCTCATTGCCAAAATACTTGATGCGCTGATCGTAAACCATCATCAGGGTGTCGATATACTTTTCGCGTAAGGCTGTGTTTTCAGCATTGTTGATCATGTATTCCATGATCTTGGGTCCGTCTATATATGCGTTTTGCGTTCCTCTTGGGCAGTTGAGAATGACCCATCTCCAAGGCCTGAAAGCATCCAGAACGGTATTGCTCTGGTAGTTTGAAGACCGCCATTGCTTAAAGAACTCCCGGTATAGGGAGATGTTCATGACGCAGGTAGCGCTATCCTCTCCATAGCGCGGTCCCATATCCTGGTTTTCAGTCTGGCCTGTGGCAGAGAAGGTCCCCACCATGGCTGCCATCGCAAGCAGGATGGCCCATTTGATACTTTTCACTGTTTTCATCTCTCTATCCCTCGTTAATCATATCTGCGCTTGACAAACCATCGCTCGTAAACAGATACCCCGAATGAGAACCTGACAAAGTTTTGCTGTATCAGATTATCGGCTGTTGTTCCCCTTCTGCCGAATTCCATGCCCACATTCAGGGTTGAGCGGGAACGTCTCAGCGGTAAACCTAATCCAAAACTTATGCCAACTTCTGAAAGTTGATTTTCTTTTAATTCGAGATATGTAGATTCATAACGTAATCCAAAGCGGTAAGTGATTTTCTCCCAATAATTTGAGACGGATGCATAGTCGGGGATGAACTGAACACCGGCTGAGATTTGGGCACTGTTACGAAGTGAATCCCTGATGCCATGAGCGGCATAGGACTCCCAGCGCTGCCATTGGTAGTCCATACCTGCTTCCCATCGGTTCTGTTTTCCGAAGGTCATTCCCATACCGAAGCGCTGTGGAAAAACGACATCGCCCTTTTCTCCGGAGGTCTGCACGATGGTATCTTTGGGAAATTCAATGCCGGTGCTTCCTTTGGCAAAGGTGTATGCAATCTGGTCATTGGTGCTACGGATATTGGTTTTATGACCATAAATAGCCCCGATCCGCATATAATGGTTATTGCGCAGTGGATGATCATACTGCAACCCAAAGGTGAGCAGAACATCATGGTAAATATTCTGATCGATAAATCGCAGGTTGAAGCTGAAGGAGGTGTCCGGGAAGATGGCGCTCCGGCGCTTATCCAGGGTGCCAAAAAGGTAAGCGGCATTGAAACCTGCACTAAGCCTGGGCGTTATGCTAAAACCATGGCCCCAGTAAAGTTGGTTAATCCCACCTGAGCCTTCATAAAGGTATGATACCGGACCAATGTTATCGATCACATCATCATCGGAAATATTATAACCGACATTGCTAAAGGGGAGCAGCCCAAAACTGGTTTTCCACCAGCGGGTGACGGGAATGCCAAAATTCAGGTAACCGAGGGTGATATAATTATTGGAAGCCGAAGCCTGGGTTGATTTGATGGTGAAGTATTGGTCAAGAATCCCTCCTTCAAACACGAAGGAAAGGGTATCAAGGGAGGTATAGGAGGCTGGATTCTGGTAGTTGATGGTCCCGGGATCTCTCAGTCCGAGGCTGTATCCTCCAGCACCCATAAACCGTGGATTGCTGATTCTGTATAAGTCTCCGATTCCAAATCTGGAATAAGGGGAACTTATCCGGGTTTGCGTCTGGGCCCAAATCGCAGAATTGCTGGCAAATACCAGTCCCAGCAGAAATAAGGTGCTAATTCTGAATAATTTCATGGTGAAGTAGAATCGCCCTCAAGCCCCAGCAAACCAGGTCGGGCATGACAAATATGTTAAAATTTATTTTCTTACACAAGGTCAAGACATCACCGCCGGTCATGACCACCAATAAGCCGGGAAAATCATTGTTTAGTCTGTTGATCCTGCCTTCGATTTCGGTGACTATGCCCATGAGTGCTCCGCTACCAAGTGATGTGTGGGTATCCTTACCAACAAGGGAATAGTCTGCAGCTGCATCAGCCAGAGGTAATCTCTCGGTGAATGAATGCATGGCCCGGGCACGCATGGCAAGGCCTGGAGATATGCTTCCGCCCAGGAAGGTACCCGTTTCATCCACAATATCTATGGTGATGCAGGTCCCGGCATCGATGACCAGCAGATTGCGTCCCGGGAAGCGGGAAAAGGCTCCGCATGCTGCTGCCAGTCTGTCAGCCCCCAGGGTATCCGGAGTATGGTACCCCATAGCGAGCGGAACATTGGAGCGTCCGTTCACCTGCAGAAGGCGGGTGTTTTGCTCCAGAAAAGGCAACAAGGGGTCGCCCGGCCGACTGACCATGCTGATGGCCACAGGCGGTATCGCCGGCCATTCTTTCATCCTGGACACCAGCGAAGAAGGATCTGATGAGGCGAATACCATACGCTCACGGATGACGGCACCTTCAAACAGCACAGCCTTCCCGCGTTGGTTGCCAATATCAATGGCAAGGTATTGACCCTCATCATGCATAAGCGCCAAAATTAGAACTTTAGAACAGAGAAAGGGGTAAAAAATTTTGTTGCCCCGAAAATTGGGCTTATCTTTGCCGTCCCGAAACAAAAAGGTGTCATAGCTCAGTAGGTAGAGCAACGGACTGAAAATCCGTGTGTCGCTGGTTCGATCCCGGCTGACACCACCGGGCAGAAGAAAGCCGCCGCAACCTGGGTTGCGGCGGCTTCGTCTTTATCAATACCTTGTTATTTCTGCTTGTTAGGAGCCTCCAGTCCATAACCCTTTTTCCTGTCTTCCCGTTTGAGCAGGAAGGCCAGGAAAATCGCGGACATCCCCAATCCGGCAAAAATGAGCATAGGGCCGGTATAATCATAGAATGCGGTTGCATCACCTGCCTGTATTCTCTCAGCAACACCGGGATTCAGTGCTTTCAGCACCACGCCGATGAGCCAGGGAAAGAACATCAGTCCGATGTTCTGGATCCAGAAAACCAGGGCATAGGCAGAGCCGAGATAACGGTCTTCCACAATTTTGGGAACCGAAGGCCACATCGACGCGGGAACTAGCGAGAAAGCCACCCCCAGTACAACGATAGAGACGATGGCCAGGGCCATGTTTAACGGAACCAGCGCAAAGGTCAAATGTGCCAGGGTCAGCAGAGCAGCACCAAAGATCATCAGGGTTGCGCCTTTGCCTTTGGTGTCCAGGAAATATCCGATCAGCGGCGTAAGTATGATGGTGCCTACCGGGAGCAAACCAGCAATGTAGCCACCTGTAGCCCCAGAGATATCCAGCTTGTTCTCCATCATATTTACCGCATACTTCAGGAAGGGAAAAACACCGGAATAAAAGAGTACACAGAGCAGTGAGATGAGCAAGAAACCCTTGTTTGTCAATATCTTTCCAATATCACTCAACCTGAATTCTTCAGACGAGCCTTCCTCACCATTATCTGCATTCTGTTTATCCAATCTGGCATCCATAAAGACATAAACCAGGAAAGTCAGGAAACCGATGGCCAGCAGGGCCAGCCCGAAAAAAATCGAGTTCAGGGGGTTTTCCTGCGGTGTTCCTACTCCGGCAATGGCTGCCGAGAAGAAGAATGCGATTGAAGCACCCAAACGTGCCGTAGCCATCTCCATACCCATCGCCAGGGCTAACTCCTTGCCCTTAAACCATTTTACGATGGTCTTGGATACCGTAATACCGGCCATCTCCACCCCGATACCAAAAATGGCATAGCCAATGGAAGCTACTTTGGCGGATGCAGGCATATTGGGCCAGAAGGAATTGAAGAAATCAAATGCGAAGCCACCTTCATTGAAGTAAGGAGTTAATCCATAGTATTTTATCAATCCTCCCAATAACATGGTCGTTGCGGCTGTCATCCCGGTGAACCGTATTCCCATCTTGTCCAGAATGATCCCGGAAATGATCAGAAAACCAAGCACATTCAACATGTACTCCGATCCGGAAAAGAAGCCATATACATCCGGCTCCCAGGCGTAGTTCTTTAACATCAGCGTCTGCAGGGGCGCGATCATGTCGACAAAGAAATAGGCAGCCATCATCGTCAGGGAGACGAGTATCAGCGCTGTCCAGCGTGCTGCCTTTGACTCAGACAACAGCTTCTGTACCTTTTGTGTCATAGTACTTTCTATTGGTTAAAGATGAGTTAACTGAACCTTTCCGTGGCCGGAAACAGCCGACTAAGTTAGGAAATCTTTCATGCTGAAAAGGAAAAAGAAGCTGCGTTAAAAGTGGAAGGTCTTACCTTTGGAAATCCGGCCAGGCAGTGACATCCATCTATGAGAATTGGAGTCCTGCAGCCGGAAAGCGGGTTGACTGCAATAAATTTTAGGAATTCCAGTTTAGTTGCAGGGTCAATATTATTTTGCCTATGAACTTATTGAAAATACTCTTGCTGGTCTTTCTGTTATACGGACCGGCGTTTACACCGGCTCAAGGTATCGCTATCGGACAGTGGCGGGATCATCTCCCCTATAATCATGTAATCAGTGTTGCCGATGCCGGCGACCGCATCTATGCCGCCACTCCCTATAATCTTTTCTATTATCAGAAAAGTGACAATAGCGTGCACCGCTTAACCAAAATCAATGCCCTATCCGATTTCGGCATTCGTTCCATCAGCTATTCCAACGAATACAAGACGCTGGTAGTGGCTTACAGCAATACCAATATCGATCTGATACGACCCGGGAAGGTGGTAAATATTCCTGACATAAAACGCAAACCCATACTAGGGAATAAAACGATCAACAGAATCATGATCAGGGGTCCACTGGCCTACCTCTGTGCAGGCTTCGGCATCGTTGTCGTGGACCTGATCCGGGAGGAGATCAGGGATACCTATTATATCGGTCCGGATGGCACCGCCCTGAATGTGCTTGATATGACCAGCGATGGAGAGTATCTTTTCGCAGCCACAGAAAAAGGGCTGTACAAAGCCCGCCTCGATCATCCCAATCTGGCTGATTATCAGGCCTGGGAACGGGATAATCAGATGCCAGGCCCATTATCCGCCTTCAACGCGATTGCTTTATTCAACAACCGGCTGGTTATCAATAAGTCCAACCCGGCTTTCAACAAAGACACACTCTTCTACAGAGATGCGCCGGGTGGGAACTGGCACGTCATGCCCAACAGCGAAGCTTACACAAAGAATGCCATCAGGGTGACGCATGACAACCGGCTTATCGTTGTCAATAATGGTGACATCACCACCTATGATACTGCGTTTCAGGTATTGGGGAGGACCTGGACATATTTGCAGCCTGATACCAGTTTCCTGCCTTATCCTTTGGATGTTGTGCTGGATAAAGACAACCACTTCTGGATAGCTGACCGATACCAGGGACTGGTTCGTAACTGGAATACCTGGAGTATTCAGATCATCAAACCTGACGGCCCGTTCACAAATGGTGTTTATGGCATGTCATTGATAAATAACAGTTTATGGGTAGTCCCAGGCGGCATGAACCTGCAATGGGGTAACAATTATATACCAGCCACGCTGAGCCAGTTTTCTCAGGAAAAGTGGACATCCCTGGACCGTACCAACCTGGCGGCTTTTGACACAACCTATGACCTGATGGTGGCTGTGCAGGACCCCGGAAACCCGGCCAGGGTGATGGTGGCGACCTGGGGACTAGGTGTTTATGAGTTCAGGAATAACAAGCTTGTCAATGTTTATAACAAGTCCAACTCTACGCTGTCGACACCCGGTGCCATTGCACTGGAAGAAATAAAGGTCGGGGGCATTGCCTTCGATGGCCAGGGGAATCTATGGGCCAGTAATTCGGGTGCAAACAACCTTCTTTCTGTATTGAAGCCCAACGGAGAATGGCAATCGTTTGCCCTGGGCAACCTAGCCTTCGGAGCGACGCAGGTCGAGGTAGGAAAGCTGATCATTGACCGGATAGGGCAGAAATGGGCTTTGATGCGTGGAAGTAAAGTGTTGGTATTCAATGATAATCAAACACTTTCGCAAACCTCTGATGATAAGGCCGCTATTCTGACATCCGGAATCGGGAAAGGCAATCTTCCCGGATCCAGGGTTTTCTCTATCGCCATGGACCGGGATGGAGAGGTATGGGTTGGGACAGATGCCGGCGTTGCCATTTTTTATACACCAGAAAATGTCTTCAGTGGTTATAATTTTGACGCACAGCAGGTATTGGTAGAGGAAGGCGGATACCTGGAGCCGTTGCTGGAAAAAGAAACCGTGACAGCTATTGCAGTCGACGGCGCCAACCGGAAATGGCTTGGAACCGACCGTGCTGGAGTATTCCTCATGTCACCCGACGGAACCCAGCAGATCCTGAATTTCAACACCACCAATTCGCCGTTGCTATCCAATACCATTACCGATATTGCCATCAATCATGAGACAGGGGAGGTGTTTTTTGGAACCGATGCCGGCATAATTTCATACAAAGCTACTGCTACCGCAGGCCGAGAAGTCAATGAGAATGTGTATGCTTATCCCAATCCGGTGAGGGAAGGTTATGAAGGCCCCATTGCCGTCAAAGGGCTGGTGACGGATGCAGATGTTAAGATCACGGATATCTCAGGAGCTTTGGTTTACAGCACCCGTGCCGAAGGGGGTCAGGCGATATGGCATGGAAAAAACTTTGCGGGTGACCGGGTCAGTACAGGGGTTTACCTTGTCTTTATCACCAACGAGGACGGTTCCGAAACGATGGTCAGTAAGATCCTGGTGATTCATTAGATTCAGGGAATGACATTATTGAATATAAAAAGGGGCTGCCAAAATCAAGGCAGCCCCTTCTGATTATATAAGTAATTCAGGATTATTGAGTGATATGCTTTGCGAGGAAGGCCTCCATGGCACGATAGAAATCAAAGCGGTTTTCTTCATTGTAGAAACCATGACCTTCATTGTCTTTTACCATGTATTCCACTTCAATACCGCGGGCCTGCAATGCAGCCACCATCTGATCTGACTCAGCTTTGTTCACCCTGGGGTCGTTGGCGCCCTGTGCGATAAACAGCGGCGTTTTGATCCTTTCAGCCTGCAGGGCAGGTGAATTCTGAGCCATCATCAGGCTGTCGGCCTGCGGATTTCCAACCATTTCATACATCATCTGCAACATGGGTTCCCAGTAAGGCGGAATGGTCTGCATAAAGGTGAAAAGGTTAGATACTCCCACATAATCAACAGCTGCAGCAAACAGATCCGGTTCCTTCACGATGCCCATCAGGGTGGCATAGCCACCATAGCTGGCGCCATAAATCACAACACGCTTGGGATCAGCAATGCCCTGGCTGATCAGCCACTGAACACCGTCTGTTACATCGTCCTGCATGGCCTGTCCCCACTGCTTGAATGATGCTTCCCAGAAAGCCCGTCCATAACCCGTCGAACCACGGAAGTTCATCTGGAAAACAGCATAACCGCGGTTTGCAAGGAACTGGATCTCAGGATTGAAGCCCCAGCTGTCACGTGCCCAGGGACCCCCGTGCACATTGACAATCACAGGAAGGTTCTTGGCTTCCTTGCCCTTGGGAATGGTGAGGTATCCATGGATGGTCATTCCATCTCTGGCGGTATAGGTTACGGGTTTGACCTCAGCCATTTCATTTTCATCGAGCCAGGGTGTTACCTGATGGATAAAGGTCAGTTCATCTGTATTGACATCATATAAATAATATGTTGTCATGGCGCGGTCACTGGATTTGCCAACGATGTACTTATCCTCTTCCTTCGTCATGTCATAAATACCGAGGTTGTAATTCCCTTCGGTACCAAGCTTTTGCTCGATCTTACCAATCAAACCCTTGAACTCTTCGTCGAAATAGTAGCGTTCACGTTTCCAGGACTCGAAGTAAGCAGCCTGCAGCACTTTGCGCTTACGGGAATAGGACATACGGTTGACGTCAAACTCCGGGTTCTCATACAGCAGCTCAAGCTCCTTACCGTTGGCAATATCAAACACGATAGCAGCGGTTTTGTCACGGCCCAGGTTACTGACAGCATAGACATACTTGTTGTCAAATGTAAAGAACTGAGGATCAACAGATTCTTTGAATGACGTTGTCAGGACTGTACGGAAAGGCTCCTCTTCATTATCTCTGTAAAGAAGTGTGGTGTTCACCCCATCTTCGATGGCGGTTGCTACCCTGAGTTTACCTTCGTGGTCGGTCATCCAGCCCTGGATATTACCCGGGTTTTCATACAGCATGGTGAGCTCACCCGTCTCAATATTCAGGCGGTAAGGGTCAAAGACCTGAGGAATGCGCTTGTTCATGCCAACAATCATCTCATCTTCGATCTCAGGAAGATCGTCGATGATCTGGGTACGTACACCCGGGAAGTCGGTGAGGGCAACAGGATTGCTGCCGTCGGCATTGATGGCAAACAGTTTGTAGTTTTCATCGCCACCAATATCGCGTAAGTAAACAATGCGCTCATTGTTGGCCCAGAAATATCCCATGATATCCCTGGCGGTGTCACTGGTGAGCTGAATCACATTTTCCTTGCCGATTTCCTGCACAAAGATGTTCATCCTGGTTTCATAGGGGGCCAGGTAGGAATAATACTTGCCATCCGGAGAGATCTGATAAGCCGTTTTCTCCGGATTGCGGAAGAAGTCTTCCATCGGGATCAATTTGGCGGTGGCTTCCTTTTTGGGTCCGCACGAACCAAGGGTGAAGGCTGCACCGGTGAATCCAATGGCTACTGCAACATAAAGAAGTTGTTTCTTCATAATGGTTTGGGTTTTGGGTATGGGATGAATCATCTTTTCAAAATCGCCGCAAATGTAAAAAACATCCTGATAACCAGAATATTAAATTCCAAGTAGGCCTGACAAACCTGAGCATTGATTGATCATAAATTGTGCCAGGATTCATAACTGTTTGATAATGAATAAAAAACAAGACACATCCTTGCAATAGCCTGGTTTAAGTTGTTCACACGGCGACAGTTGCTGTCCGTTTCCGGTCAGTATGAAGGAGGTATTCCGTTCAGCATGAGGATTAACCTACCTGACCAGCACCATTTCGTCGATGAGGTGCCTGGCCCCGGCAAATTTGTCAATGACAAACAAAACATACCGGATATCACAAACGATGGTTCTCTGCAACACAGGGTCAAACTCCACGTCACTGCTCATGGCATCACTATTGCCATCGAAAGCTGTTCCAATCAAATGACCATCGGCATTCATGACCGGGCTCCCGGAATTTCCGCCGGTAATATCATTGGTGGTCAGGAAGCAAACCGGCATACGACCGTTATCTGCATATTCACCATAATCCTTGGCCTTGAAAAGCTCCTTGAGTTTGGCAGGAACGATGAACTCCTCGCTATCAGGATTTTCCTTTTCCATAACGCCTTCAAGGAAGGTTTGGTAATGATAATAAACAGCATCGCGGGGATGGTAGGGTTTGACACTGCCATAGGTTAACCGCATGGTGGAATTGGCATCAGGATAGAACTTCCGATCCGGGTACATCTCTTGTATCCCTGCCAGGTACAGACGGCGGGCGCGTTCGAGCCTGACGGTGTTTTCTTCTTCCGCCTGACGGTAACGCTGCCAGAATATACCCACAGAACGCATGGCTTCGAAGCCCGGATCTTTATCAAGTATCTTGGCACTGGGATTATTCAGAAAAGCCTGGAACCGCTCTGGTGTAGCAAAGACAGATTTGGCGTAGACCGCACGTGTGTAGCGCTCGAAATCACCCTTGTATTTCTTCTGCACGGTATTCATGATATCCAGATGCATGGCCTGAGGAAGGTCTTCGTACCAGGCCTTGAGCATCGCTGCCAGGATCTTCTGGTCAATCTGGGGGTTGTATTCGGCATACAATTCCCTGGCTGTTTCGCGCATCTCATTGATCGCTTCCTCGCTGGCTTTCCCTTCGGCAAGCATCCAATATAAGCCGTTGGTCCTGTATGCCAATAACATGAGGTTGGCATCCACCAGGGTTTCAACAAAATAGGTGCGGGCAAGGTGATACTTGTTCTTCTCCCTTGCAGCATAAACGGCCCTGATATCCCTGATCACATCACCGTAAATTTTGCTGCGTTTGCTATCCGCCTGCGCCCAATCAGCAAAAGCATCTTCCATGGTCCGCTTTTTGTCGTAGACCTTCAGCCTTTGCAGCGCCTTCATCTCTTCCAGGTCTTTCTTCCAGAAATTTCCAAGGTATTCAAACTTGGAGGTATACATGATCCGCATGGCATCATCGGCATCCATTACCTCTTTAAGAATGGCCATTTTACTGGCACGGAGTTTCACCGTAGCCGGGTTTATCTGACTGATTCTTAAGGCAACACCATCTGAAGGAAGATGACGGTCGGTGGAGCCGGGGTAACCCATGATCATGGCAAAGTCATTTTCCTGAACGCCTTTCAGGGATATTTTCAGAAAATGCCTGGGCTTGTAAGGTATGTTGTTCTCATGATATTCGGCCGGTTTTCCATCCGGACCTGTATAGACCCGGAACAGGGTGAAGTCTCCCGTATGCCTGGGCCACATCCAGTTATCCGTATCTCCACCAAAGTTTCCAATGGATTTTGGAGGCGCTCCTACCAGCCTGACATCTGTAAAGGTTTCATAAACAAAAAGATAGTAACCATTTCCTTCAAACATGCTCTCAATGGTTGCCATGAGGCCTTCCTCTTCTTCCATTCCTTCCAGAATGCGGCGAATGGCATTGGAGACCAACATTTCTCTTTCTTTCTCTCCCGTCAAAGAAGTCACGGAATCCAGAACCTGATCGGTTACATCGGCCATACGAACCAGGAAGGTGGCTGTCTTCCCGGGATTGGGCAACTCATCTTTCCGCGTCTTAGCCCAAAAACCCTGAATGGTGTAGTCTTTTTCTACGGTGCTGTGATACCTGACATTGTCGTATCCGCAGTGGTGATTGGTTAGCAATAACCCATCCGCAGAGATCATCTCCCCTGTACATCCTCCACCATCGAGCATGACGATGGCGTCTTTCAGAGAGGCCTGGTTGATAGCGTAAATATCTTCCGCACTGAGCCTGCAGCCCAGGCGCACCATATCCTGCAGGTTGTATTGCTGGATGAGGAAAGGCAACCACATGCCTTCGTCAGCCCTGGTCGACATAAAAGGCACCACAAACACCATCAGCATCGCAGCCTTCAGGCGCAGGTTGTTTTTGATCTTTTTCATGAATGTAAGATTTTAAATATTGAATATGAGGTGATTAGATCGGCAATATTAAAGGGCGATAAAGAAACAAAAATTATTCAAGCTATCCAATCCTGCATCAGGGACAAGATCAGTTTATCAGGTTTGTGTTATCATGTAAGGCTGAAATACGATCTTTGATATTCGTATGTCCGAGATGATCCATACCCGTGGAATAGTGCTGCACAAATTTAGGTATGCAGAGAACAGCCTGATTGTTAAGGTTTATACTGAACAGTTGGGCCTGCAATCCTATCTTATTAAAGGTGTCAGCGGGAAGAAGGCAGGTGGAAAGCTGGCGCATCTGGAGCCCCTGGCCTTGCTGGACATTGTGGCCTACCATCGCAGAGGTCATAACTTACAATATGTCAAGGAGATGCTTATCTCCCATCCCTATCGTCTTATCCCATTTGACCTGGAACGGAGCAGTATTCTGCTCTTTATGAATGAGATATTGTTTAAGGTGATCCGGGAGGAGGAAGCCAATCCGCCGCTCTTTGCTTTTATATGGGAAAACCTGCTGCTGCTCGACGAAGCTCAGCTCTGGAAGCGGGATTTCCCGGTATTGTTTCTGATCAGGCTGATGCCCTTCCTCGGCCTGACGCCACTTGACAACCACGATAAAAGGAAAACATGCTTCAGCCTGACAGAAGGTCTTTTCCGTGAGCCTGATGCCTCCGACCCCTATCAGATTCCGGCAGATCTCAGCAGTTGGCTGGCAATGGTCCTCCGACTCCCAGAGGCTTCCTATAGCCTGGGAAACATCCCGGCCCTTTTGAGACGCGAACTTCTGCATACATTGATCCGTTATTGCCAGATCCATTTGAGTGGAATGGGAGAGGTGAAATCCCACCATGTGCTGGCACAGGTACTGGCTTCCCAGGCGTGAAGACAGGCCCTGCAGGCAGGGATTTGACTATCTTTGCACAAATTTTTCATTATGCATTTGGAACTGAGCGAACAGGAGCAATTTCGACGCAATGCATTGCAGCAACTGATGGATCTTGGGATCAATCCCTATCCTGCTGCGTCTTTTGAAGTCAGTCATCAGAGCGCTGAAATTCTTGAAAACTACAGGGACGGTTCAACACACTTTGACCATGTCAGGATGGCGGGTCGCATTATGAGCCGCCGCATCATGGGAGCTGCTTCTTTCGTTGAACTTCAGGATGCCTCAGGAAGAATACAGCTCTACATCAAACGCGATGATATTTGCCCGACAGAAGATAAAACCCTGTACAACGAGGTGTTTAAGAAGCTGCTTGACATAGGCGATATTATTGGTATAGAAGGGTTTGCATTCCGGACGCAGATGGGCGAGATCACCATTCATGTCCGCCAGTTCAGCCTCCTGGCCAAATCCCTGCGGCCACTGCCTGTTGTTAAGGAGAAGGATGGCAAGTTATATGATGCATTCACAGATCCTGATCAGCGGTACCGTCAGCGCTACCTTGACCTGATTGTTAATCCCCAGGTTAAGAAGACCTTTATTCAGCGTACCGCGATCGTGAATGCCATGCGGCAATTTCTCAATAACAGGGGATACCTTGAGGTTGAAACGCCGGTACTGCAGCCCCTGTATGGTGGTGCTGCCGCCCGTCCCTTTAAAACCTATCATAATACACTGGACATGACCCTCTACCTCCGGATCGCGAATGAGCTCTACCTGAAGCGACTCATTGTGGGAGGATTTGATGGGGTGTATGAATTTTCAAAAGACTTCCGCAACGAGGGGATGAGCCGTTTTCATAACCCCGAGTTTACACAGATGGAGCTGTATGTCGCATACCGTGACTATGCCTGGATGATGGATCTTGTGGAGGAAATGGTGGAAGATACCGCCCTTAGCCTGCATGGCACTACCCAGGTTCAGGTTGGAGATCATCTGATTGACTTCAAACGACCATGGAAGCGCTTTACCATGTTCGAGGCGATCGCGCATTTCACGGGGATAGATATATCAGGTATGGACGAGGATCAGCTCCGGGAAACAGCCAGGAAGCTGAATGTACCGGTTGACCCAACCATGGGGAAAGGTAAACTTATTGACGAGATTTTCGGGGAATGTTGTGAGCACCAGTTGATTCAGCCCACGTTTATCATGGATTATCCCATTGAGATGTCGCCCCTTGCCAAGAAACACCGGAGCCGTGAAGGTGTTGTCGAGCGCTTCGAGGCCATCTGCAACGGGAAAGAGATCTGTAATGCCTTTTCTGAGCTCAACGACCCCATCGATCAAAGGGAGCGTTTCGAAGCACAGCTTGAACTGGGTCGCAGGGGAGACCAGGAATCCATGGTCCTGGATGAGGATTTTCTGCGGGCCCTGGAGTACGGGATGCCTCCCACGGCCGGACTGGGTATTGGAATCGACAGGCTGGCCATGATCATGACGAACAGTCCCTCCATCCAGGATGTCCTGTTCTTCCCCCAGATGCGACCTGAAAAAAGGGAGTTGGCGGATGGTGATGAAATTTTCCTTGGCGCCGGAGTGCCTCAGGACTGGATCGCTGTTTTGCGGAAAAAGGGGATACAAACCCTGGCTATCCTTCAGGAACAGGATGAAAACAAACTGGCAGGGGAGCTTAATGGACTACGGAAGAAGCTCAAGCTGGAAATGCCTTCGGTACAACCTGCTGATATTCAGCAGTGGAAAGCCGTAAAATAGTCGAAGAACTGCCAGATAGCATTATTATTACCTGGATACCCTGCTGAGTTTCAGGATCCGCCAGGCCCCCCTGGCGACCAGCAGAAATACGAGTGTTCCGATGATCAGATCCGGAAGGCTAGAGTCTAACCAGATTACACATATTCCCGCGATTATCACACCAAGATTGGCAGCTACATCATTGGAGGTGAAGATCCAGCTGGCTTTCATGTGGACGTCCTGACTGGCGGCGCGCCGCAGTATCCATAAACAGGCCAGGTTGCCCAGCAGGGCCAGCATGGACACCCAGATCATGGTGAGATGATCAGGCATAGCACTCACCGACAGAAACCGGCGCAGAACCTCAAAAAAGCCCAGCACAGCAAGGGAAAGCTGGAAGTAGCCACTGATACGGGCCACATGACGCTTGGAACGCATACTCCGCCCGGTGGCCAGGAGGCTCAGGGTATATACAAGGGCATCGGCCAGCATATCCAAGGAATCTGCCAGAAGCCCCATCGAGCCTGAGATCAGACCTGCCACCAGCTCAGCCATGAAGAAGAAAGCATTGATCAACAACACATAGATCAGGGCTCTTCGCTGAACAGCGACTTCCTCCGGTACGTTTTCAATCCCTTCCTGTGTGCTAATTATTCTGGCTCCGAAACCAAGCGGAAGTAAGTTGTTGTAAAGAAAGGCCTCATCCAGCTCATGTGTGACCCACAACTTGCGCTCATTCAGGTCAAAGCGGAGATGGTGTACTTTATCCATCTCGCCTAATCTGAGGCGAATAATCTGTTCCTCCGACGGACAATCCATGCCAGGTATGTGAAATTCCGTTTGTCTCATCCTATTACGCAGCGATGCTTTATTTCCAAGGATAACGCCTTTTAGGTTCATACAAAGCTACATTTCATTTGGTATTTTTGTCGGACCGGACCTGCATTCCGGAAATCAGTATCAAAGGAAAGCTACTTCATTCTGAAAGCGCATGGAACTGTTTTATCGTCATTACGGCAGCGGACAACCGCTCATAATATTGCATGGATTGCTGGGGATTTCAGACAACTGGGTCACTATTGGTAAGCGCCTAGCGGAAAAGTATTCGGTCTATATTCCTGATCAGCGTAATCATGGACAATCCCCGCACAGCGCCACTTTCGATTATTCCTCTCTGGTCTCGGACCTGGCGGGATTCATAGATACCCACAATCTCCGGAAACCAATTCTGATCGGACATTCAATGGGAGGCAAAGTAGCCATGCAATTCGTTCAGGATCATCCGGACGTGGTGGATCGTCTCATTGTGGTCGATATCAGCCCCAGGCGGTATCCCCCACGTGCCATCCATCAGATGATGCTGTCAGCCATGCTAAGCATCGATTTCAGCATTGTGAAGGGCAGGCAGGACGTGGCAGAGCTGTTGGGAAGATACGTCCCTGACAAGCGCATACAATTGTTTATTCTGAAGAACCTGTACCGGCCATTGCCCGATGTACTGGCCTGGCGGCCCAATGTCCACACCATCAGTGAACAACTGGATCTGGTGTTTGATGATGTGCCCTGTATGAAGACCTTTGTCGGTGAGGCTCTTTTTGTAAGGGGCGGAAAATCAGATTATATCATCGATACAGATATTCCCCTTATCCGATCCTGTTTCCCACAGGCGCAGATTGCTACCATTGTGGGGGCAACCCATTGGGTACATGCCGACAAGCCACGGGAACTTTGTGCTGTTTTTAGCAAATTCCTCGGACGTCATTGTGAATTTATGCCTGATGCAACGGGAGAGGGTGATTAATCCATCGATACGACCCGTTTCTTTTCCACCTTCGCTGCAATCCTGATACTGAATTCATACAGGATAATGAGTGGGATGGCTACCATGATCTGGCTAAAGACATCGGGGGGTGTAATAATGGCTGAAAGCACCAGGGTCAACACCAGCATTATCTTTCTGTTCTTACGCATCCATGCGGCGGTCACGATACCGGTGCGGGCAAGGAAATAAATCCCGAGTTTGACAGTTCACACCAGCCCAACCGCAAAACTCACCGATACCACGGTCTTGATGTACGACCCGAGCGCGATCTGATTGGCAACAGATGCACTCACCTGATAGCCTCCAAGGAATTGTATCGTAAGCGGTACGATCAGAAAGTAGCTGAACAGGACGCCCGTGATAAAGAGGAGAGAGGTAATCCATACACCTCCGCGGGCATATTTGCGCTCATGTTCATAGAGTCCAGGCTCAATAAAGCGGAATATTTCCCAAACGATATAAGGCAGCGCCAGCACTACGCCCGCTGCCAGGGAAATGTACATATGGGTAAGAAACTGCCCGCTCAACTGGATGTTGATGATGTTCAGCTCCAGGTTTCCCAGGCAGAGCTGGGGTGTGTTCAGAAGGTCACCCAGCTTACACAGCATTCTGTTGGTGGGGAAATCGGCCTCCTTAGGTGCAAGTATGATCTTGTCAAACAGTATTTTACGATTGACAAATGCCAGTATCGTAAATGCAGTTATCGCCATTAGGGAACGAAAAAGATGACCCCGGAGCGCATCAAGATGCTCCCAGAAAGTCATCTCCTTTCCGTCGCCTTTCTTCTTTTCCTGCTTATTGCTGTATTCTTCTGCCATAACTTCAAGGGCACCAAAGTTAGGCAATGATTGGCAGCTTCATCGCTAGCGGATTAAAGAGCAGTAAGGAATCAAGTTTTAAGACCAGATAGTATCAGTAACGTTCAATCTTGAGATCGGAAACGGCTGCATCAAGTTTGACAAAAAACCGCACCGAAGCTGTATCATATCCAGGGGTCTGGTAATTTCCCCTGGATAGGCGCTCAAAGCCATCCAGTGTCTTTCCGGTTACAAATGTGTCCATGTCCACCTTGCATCCCGCATCTTTGGGGATGAAAAGCGTGATGGAAGATGCGCCGGCATCAATGTCAATGTTGACTTCCGGAGCCAGGTTCCCGAAGCGCAGTTTCATGGAAGCGGCGCCACCGTCAATATCCACATCCTTGACCTGGTATTCACTCATGTCGAAGTCAATCTCAGCGGCACCTACATCCAGATCGAGGTCCCATACCGGCAATGCATTGAGCCGCATAACCACCCGGTTACCATCGTTATTCGCGCGGATACTTTTTTCCCGGATCTGGAAATGCATAGTACAGGTTTCTCCTTCCATCTGCCGTGTCATCTCATATTGACCTACCATGCCGGAACGTCTGAAGAAGAGCAGGTCATCGGTTTTTCCTCTGATATCGAACGAACCCGCGGCAGCTGTCATCTTCAATACGGCAAACCGTATACTGGAATCCATTTTCTCGCGGATCACCTGGGTCTCACGTCCTTGCAAGCCCTCTTCTGTTCCATCCCAGTCGTCCCAACCCCAGCTGTAGTGATCAGATTTCTCCCAGGGTCCCATCTTCAGATTGCCGCTTTCCGAAGCGATCCAGAAAGTCGCTGCAATGGCAAGGAAGGTCACCGATAGCTTGATCCAGTCTTTGATGGGCAGGACGGAGATACCCCAAAGGATGAGCAGTAAAGGCCAGAGACGCCAGAAAGCGAACCAGCTGAAATGAATCATGTCCAGGTTTTTGAGCAGGACCAGGACGCCGATAAGGACGAGGATAACACCCCAGAATACTCTTTTGTAGGTCATAATCAGGGCTTTTTTGTCTTAGTGGATGCATTAAATAGGAGCGCGATACCGGCTACAATAAGCAAAGCCGGCCATAAATCTCCAAAATCTACCCTGGGGATAAAGCGCTCCAACAGGAAAAGGACGCCGAGGGTGATCAGGATCAGCCCTGCCATCAACCCGCCTTGGTTCGCCCTGGGTTCCTTCACCGGTTTTTCTTCTTCGAAATTGGGTTTCGACTGGAATTCCTGAGATTCGTTCATAGGATTTTCGTTTGCGTTGTAAGCATTAAAAAAAGGATTCTCCGGATTTTCGGGTACAACAATCCACATAATGATGTAAATGATGACACCTCCGCCACCGAAGAACACCAGGCCCAGAAAAACCAGGCGCATGATGATGGGATCAATGTCGAAATACTCTGCCAGTCCTCCTGCCACACCACCGAGCATACGCGATGTCCGGCTGCGGTATAATCTCCTGCTATGCATGTCTGTATTGTTTGTGTAACATATGTGACGCCGGTCCCCGCAGAAAGTTACATCTCATGTCTTTGATAATGTAAAGATAACACATTATCAAATTCCTGGTGATCATCACGCCTCCTCATTCCGGAAAATCAGGAAGAATGCATTGCGGAGGCAAGTGCTTGATCATCTGCTCATACGCGCGGAGACTTTCCTTCATAACCCTCGAGGTCGACGCATGGCATTGCAGGCAGGCCCCGACACGCAGCATGCGTTGCTGCTCCTCCGCTGACATAGGCCGAAGCGTATGCCGTGTTGCTTGTCCCTTGCGACCATCCATAAAGCCGGTCCAGGCATCTTCTGGCAGGTTATCTTCAATGCGGTTGGCAAAACGGGGCGAGAAACGCCAGTATCCTTTACCATCGCGGATATCGTAGCTCAGTTCGCCTCTTCCAAAGCCGAGTGCCACCGGATTCTGATGACAAGCCTTGCAGTCCAGCCCCACGGCCTGAACCGTATGTGGCTGAACCGGTGCAAACAACCGCTTGTAGGCCACATCCTGATCCGGCTTACCCCAGTAGCTGCCCCGGTCCACGGTCAGGATCATGCCGGGAGCGCAGGGTACATATTCCGCCTCCCCGGTTTTTGTAATGCGCACGCCCAAGGTGGGGACATCGGATAAAAACAAACCGATATGCTCAGACCAGGCTCCTTTTATGTCTTTTTGCGCCAGCAGATCAAACCCCTGAACCCTGGGATCGTATGTGTTGTGGCAACCTATGCAGGTGGGTGTCCATGCTGTATGACAAGCCGTGCAACTGAGCTTTTCATGAGCCGTACCCTGCTGGCAATCCGGCGCGCTGGGCTTTAAAAGGTAACGCCGGCCGTTCACTTTCCCCTGAAGGTAAGCAGTGCCATTGCTGTCTCTACCCGTGTTCCAGAGGGTATAACGGCCCAGGGCTGTTTGCAGATATGACTTACTGGCGGCCGGGGTCTGCAAGGCCAGGATTCTCCGCGCATCCGCATCGATCCTGTCACTGAAACGAAATGCCTGGTCGCTGGAAGGATGACAATCCATACAACGTATCCTGACCTGGTCTTCTTTATGGGCATACAGGCTGCCGTCGCCCATCAACTCCCATGAAAGGTGGCAATCTATGCATTCCAGGCCCTTGCTGTGATGAACATCGGCGAATACATAACGAAATACGCGTTTGTCTTCCAGCACCCTGAACCCCGATTGTCCGGCCACCTGACCGGCCTGCCATGTTGTTTCATGCCAGCCTTCATAGCTGGTGGAGATTCTTCCGGAGCGGCTGTGGCAGGCGAAGCAACGGTCGTTGGTAACCTGAAGGTCCAGCCTGGGATGCACCGCCGGAAGCAGTGTGTCCCTGCCGGGGTGTGTCTGGCGTGCAATGAAAGCCGCTCTGGCACGGGCATCATAATGCAGGTGGCAGGCATTACAGCCACCACCCAGATGCATCTCATCCATGGGGCCGGGGGCGACTTTCTTGCTCCCCAGATGACAGGACGCACAGAGATCCCGCAGGTGGTTGTCGGCGGCTGTCTGGCCCAGACCGGCGATATGCACAAGGGCATCCAGGGTGTCTGATTCTCCAAAAACGTAGCGGTTGACGGTCACCAGCCCACTCAGGGTCGTCATGATGGAGGCGCCCACCCGGACCGTGATGTCGGGATGGCAGGATGGCGTACCACAGCTAAGCTGAGCCTGGTCCAGGTTCCCGGGAACAGTGAGCATGCCCCTGTGCGACAGCGTTTTGTTCATGCTAAAGGGATTGCCACGATGACAGATATAACAACCGAGTGCCTGAGGATCATGGGAAGGAGAGAAACCCGTCATACCGGTATGGCAGTTCATACAGGATTCATGCCTCCCATCCTTCGTATGCCAGGATTGGCTGGCAAGTGCCGTGTTCTGTGCCATCCATCCCAGACCGCCGGCTCTCATGGGAAAGAGCCTTTGCATGGCGCGGGACTCATTCCAGGGGAGCGAGAAAGACCAGGCTTCAGCCCGGAAAAGAAAGGCCTCCAGGGTGATGATAGCATATACCATTCCTGACACAAGCAAGGCATTACGTAACCAACGGTAAGACGGTATCTTCAGCATGGGCAGGATCAGCAGGCCGGCCAACAGCAAGAACAACAGCCACCAGGCCCAGACGCCTTTATGCAACCAATGCAGTAGTTCCTGCAAGCCCAGGAAATACCAGGGCCCCCGTACCAGGGGTTCCAGATTGTCGTGCAAAGGAGCACTGAGGAAAAGCGACAAAGAAGAGAGCGCAACCAGGCTGAGTGTCCAGGCTTTCCAGTTTCCCCAAATTCTACGCGTATGCTCAAAAATGACTATGAGCAGGATCAATGTGGCCGTAGCAATGTGGTGAACATAAACAATCTGCATATCTGCCTCCTTACCGAGGAGGAAATCGCCCAGCGCCGGCCCGACAAGGGGAAGGGCGTCAAACAAGGCGTCCAGGATGCGGTAGGCCTGAAAACTGTCATGATCTGATTTAAGCATGAATCCCGATAACATGACAAAGAACACTACCAGCAGTGAGAAGACCAGGCGGGCCCATATCCCATAAGTAATACTGCCCAAGGGATAACGGAGCAGGTAGTCAATGAAATGTAAGAGGGTGATAATGAGAAAGACCTGTGCGCTCCAGTAATGCAGGTTACGGAAAAAGGCTGCAGCCGGATTCAGGATCATCAGGCGGCTGATGCTGGCATACGCATTATTAATGTCAAAAGGAAGCGTGAGGATGACGCCACTCAGAACGCAAATCAGAAAGGCAGCAATGCTCCATGTTCCCAATGATATGGATAGAAAGCGCCACGGTTTGTACGTAAGGTGGTCGACCTGCTTCATGGCTCAGACAGTGACGTTAACGGTGAGGGTGTCTTCCATTACTTTCAAGGGTAGACTTTGCAATGATTTCACGGCAGGACCCTGAACCGGTTTGCCATCCAGGTCGTAACGTGAGCCATGGCATGGGCAGATGAGCAGATTGTTTTCAAGACGCTCAATCCTGCAACCCAGATGGGTGCATGCTGAAGCATAGGCCCGGACAGATTTGTCACTACCCTCATTGATCAATATCACAGGGCCATGAAACGCCACTTCACCCGGAGCAGGCATGGGCAGGTGCCATTCACGCGCTCCCTGCAGCGCCTCCTTTCGTTTCAAAGTGCGCCCGGTAAGGTAGATCAATGGCAAAAACAACAGGTAACCTGTCATCCTGAGAAAATTACGGCGGTCCAACCGCCACCCTGCCATCCTGGATTTCATCACTTCCCTTGCTGTAATGCAGCTTACTAAGGTACAATTTTAGGCACTCGAACACCCGGGGGCGCTTCAAACGGTTCCTGAATCCGCAGGATGACCCATTCAGCTGCAATTTATATAGATTCTAAAGAAAGATGTATCGTATTGTTAAACTGATATTTAAAGATCTGATAAATCACCCACTTTAAATGCTTCTAATAATATTGACCTGTTAATCAAACACATCAATATATTGTCAATGCTTATTTCGTTTGAGGCCCGGTTTAAGATAAGTCCCTAATTTTGAATCAGAATACATATAGATAATTATTTGCATCTATTGTATGCTTATGATCACCGTAAAGGATTAATTATCAAATATGAAGAGCTCAAGAAGAGAATTCATCAGGATTTCAGCACTGGGTTTAGGAGGTCTGGCTATTGGGGCCGGGACCCTGCGTTGGGCCAAAGGATCTTCCCTGGCAACACGGCTTACTGCCATGGACAGGGATACCCTCAGCCGCACGCCGACCTATTGCGAAGTATGTTTCTGGAAATGTGCAGGATGGGCTTATACCGACGGGTCTGGGGACATCAAAAAGGTGATTGGCCATCCGGAAGACCCGCATTGCAACGGACGCTTATGCCCGCGTGGAACTGGTGGCGTCGGGATGTTTCATGACAGAGACCGCCTGAAACGGCCACTTATCAGGGTGGAAGACAATGGGAAGCAGACCTTCCGCGAAGCCAGCTGGGAGGAAGCACTCGATCTTGTGACGCAAAGACTGCGGGAGATTGCTGATCGCCATGGGCCGGAAAGCATCGCACTCTTCAACCACGGATCCGCCGGGACGCATTTCTCGCATCTCCTCAAAGCCATGGGTTCTGCAAATATCGTCGCCCCTTCCTTTGCCCAGTGCCGCGGCCCACGTGAGGTAGGTTTCGCCCTCACCTTCGGATCCGGACTGGGTTCACCCGAACCACTGGATATCCGGGATGCCCGCTGTATGGTACTGATCGGCTCCCACCTGGGTGAAAACATGCACAACAGTCAGGTCCAGGAGATGTCGGACGCCATCGACAATGGTATTCAGCTCATCACCGTAGACCCCCGCTTCTCCACTGTTGCAAGCAAATCGCGTTACTGGTTGCCGATAAAGCCTGCTACAGATATGGCTTTGTTACTGGCATGGATGCATGTGCTTATCAATGAGGAATGGTACGACAAAGAGTACATTTCCCGCTACGCCAGTGGTTTTGAAGAATTGAAGCGCCATGTACAACCCTTTACACCTGAGTGGGCCTACGGTATTACAACCATTGAACCCCATCTGATCCGGGAGACAGCCCGCACCATGGCCGATGCCGCCCCTTCCGTGATCATCCACCCA
>Ga0208041_1000375_pt1:0-15000 | contig 45879 bp, 33 predicted proteins | sample AD_SCU002_MetaG_FD_184453 | JGI IMG/M metagenome (GOLD analysis project Ga0208041, IMG submission 184453) | Active sludge microbial communities of municipal wastewater-treating anaerobic digesters from China - AD_SCU002_MetaG (SPAdes) (version 2) | ecosystem: Engineered > Bioreactor >...
ATGGAACGCAACGTCGCAGAGAAGCAGAGACGCAATGAGACGGGAGGGTGTTGTCTCGTTTCGCGATTCAATGAGCCTTCCGCAGCGGGGAGGAAATTGTGTTTCCTTCCCGTGTCTCGGGTGCCGCAATGGCGAAAGCAGGTCCGGCCAGACATATTCACTGAATAGCCAAGCCCGGGACCTCGACCCTCGCCAGCGGTATCAGCAGGCATATTCACTGAATAGGTAAATCTCCGCCGCCCGCTCCACCTTCCGCGCCGAGCGTGATATTCAGTGAATAGCCAAGCCCAAATCCTGGACAAGAAGCGAGTATCGCCCGCCGATATTCCCGACTTCGTCATGCTTCAAATTGAGTTTTTTTTACTGACTTACGGGGATTCCGCTTGTAATTTGGGTGCTGCAATGGCGAAGTCAGGAGGGTATCCCTTTCGCGTCTTTCTTTTCCACAACGACTGACACATTCTTTGGCGTGACGGCATGCGAGTGTCAGGAAGAAATCAGTATAGCGGAGGTGCCGGCGCGCATGCCGAGTCGAGGGGTTTCGAAATAAAGTGCTAGTAATATCTGCGAAACGGCTGTACTGTTGACTTGTTACTTAGGCATTATTAAATTGTAAATCATCTACCGAGTCGCCAAATAGTTCAGCCTGTAGGCTATCTTTGAGTTATTCATATTTCGAGGTGCATCATGAACGGAGTCCCGAGCTCGAATAATTGTAACCCTCAATCGATCACAAATTGGATCGATCTGCAACGCACCTGTCCATTCGATCCGCGCGATCTGATTGCCAGCGCGATCCTCAATTCGACCCCCGGCGAGTTCGACTTCAGCACTGATTTCATCGAACCTGGAGCTTGGAGCGCATCGCCACTCTCCATATCCAACAAACCCCTCGTTTCCGCACTGGAGTCCGATAATCAGCTAAAAGTTGCGGATGCAAGTCAATGGAACTTTCTTAACCTGACGTGGAACAATTCCGCCTCGCTGGCAATCCCTGCACGGAAGACGGTCTTTCTCCGAGGTGTCCACGAGTGGAGCAATCGTCTTTACCTTGACTTCGGTGAAAACCCGGTTACAGATGTCCAACTTTCATTTCTGATGAACGCTGCGACAAGGGGAGACAAGCAGGGGACAGTGCCAGTCATCAGATGGACAGGTTTGAGTCTCACTGGCGAAAACACGCTTAACGTTGTACTCCGTCAGTTCGGGACATTCAGCGTTGGCATCTGGACATTTGATGGTGCGAACCACGCCATGTACGAATCCATATGGAACGTCGTTCGTTAGCTGAGTTGCATAGGAACAACAAGGACGAGCGGAACCCATCGTTGTTCTGACAATTCACTTCGAAAAATCGGTTGTAGCGATTTCTGATTTCGGTGTGGTAGAAAAGAAACGTCTCTAATCTTGGAAGAAATTCAAGCAAATCACCTCCACGAGGTTTTGTATGAGTGAGTGGATTGGCGAAGGCGGCTCTCTTTGCATCGCCTATCGCGAAACATCGGTTACGGCGAGGACATTAGCGATCCAATTGCCGGATTTTCCTGATAATTGCGGATTCGCAACTAAGGATCTCGCGCGGGCGCACGTACTCGCCGAGTTGTTGAATATGTGCTACACAAATCTGATCGTAGACAAGGACGATTCGCTTGTATCCGCAGCGGCAGCTGCCGGTTGGCCCTTGGATCGACTTGTCATCCGGATGAACGGTGTGGGAGTTATCCGAGAGCAATATCGCTGGAGTGCTGAAGAGGGACGACCACTTTACCCGATGTACTATGAATGTGGGCTCGTTTACGTCCCGGAATGCGGATGGTTTCAAATCACGGAACTTGGTGCGCCGGATTACGAAGCAATGGGTGAAGCCGCGAGCGTGTCATTGGCAACCCGCTATCAGATCATAGAATCGGGACTCAGGAACATTCTCAAGGGTCTGAATTGCGTGGCCGATACAAGAATCGAGAACGTGCGAAAAATCGAAAATCCTGAAGATCTTGTACCCTGTTTCGAGCGCTTGACGACAATGTGGTTAGCTCATTTAATGGAAATATCTTCGATGTATCCTTCGTCAAGTGGCACACAGTGGCACCCATACGCCATTTATTTCGACGAGCCTCAAAAAACCGGAACTAAGGAAGTGGTAAAACTGGAACTCGCGGCGCTACTTCGAGTGATTCGTGGAGGTATCACTGCGGGAAATCCACTGTACATGGGTGGCCAGCCACTCTTCACAGTGATCGCCAATTTTGATGTGAGTTGGGGGCCGGATCACATGAATGAATGGAAACCTTACGCTGATTTCATTTTTCCGGATTATTACCGACACGGATACAGCGCAACGGGTCTTGCCGATTACGATCAGAGGGATCTTTGGCAAGAAGATAAAAGTCAATACGGCGGTCGGATGAACGGTGCGTTCATAAGCATTCTCGAGGATCATGTACGACAACTTCGTGGCAGAGATTTCAGGCCAACAGAAGTCCCGGGGCTTTTTTCCAAGGCGATAGAGCTGGGTCTCGACCACCTGTGGGTGTTCCCGGGTAGTGAAGCGCAGTGGCGCGATATCGAAAAGCTGTTCAAGAAAACACGATGCGAATTGTTTCTCGACTATGCTCGTGAGATCTGCGAATTGCAGAGTGCAGCTGGATGGATACGCGATGGGAGAACGTCGAAGACGAAGGTGTACTGTTCGTATTTCCCGCAGTGCTCGAAATGCCAAGGATATCCACCTGAATCATCGGTCTGGACCACGATCAGACCGAACAATTTTCCGGACGAGAACGAACTGCTCGATCCATTCGGGATCAGGATCAGGATCAGGATGACGGATTTACCCGAGGATATTATGAAAGCGACACGCGACGTGGCTTCAACCAGGAGAGAGTGATATGGCCCCTCATGTGAACTTCTTCGAGCGAGTGGGGTTGGTCGAGTGCGCGGTGCGCCGCCTCGTCGTTTTGTTCATCGCATGCCTGATCGTGTCGGTATCATCCTGTGATGATGACGGGTCCATCGAACCGGACAAACCCACACTGTGGGGTGATGGCGTCCTTGTCCGTGATTCGTTGATAGGTGTGTATTTTGACAAAGTAATGATCGAGGACGGATGTCGTTCGCGATTGTCGCAGGATTCGGCATTCACTTCGAGGGTCTTGATCGACAACAACATCAAAAACGGCTATCTGACGTATGTGATACTTAAGTCGTCGCTTCTCATCCAATTGGATGTGATCGATCAAAACATCATACCCACACGATTCGAAGCCGAAATCACCTGTCCCGAATTGAGGCAAATATCCGTCGGTACAAGCTCTTCGTGCGATTTTTCTTCCGGATTGATTTTGAGCGATGAATTGTACCTCACCTGCATTCGAGGAAGCACGCTGGGCAAGTTGTCCGCTCCTTCTCTAAGGATGGTTGCGGCCGAATGCTCCGTACGTCTGCACGGGAATGTTCCCGAACTTCAAATCAGAAACAGGGCCGGGAATCTCCTCCTATCCGATCTCGAAGCGCGGCATGTTGAGATCGATTGCGAACAGTTTAGTAAAATCGAGGTGCACTGCTATGATACCTTACGGGTCAAGGCGCGAACTAATTCCAGAATACGATACAAGGGAAATCCGAGAGCACTGATTCTGGACCTCGACAGTACCTCCACGGTCGAACGATTCTGATCGAGGTATCCAGACCCAACTCGGAGCGGGTGCATGTCTCACGTATGTGAATTCTACAACAGATGCCCAAATACGTTGGAGTTGGCACCACAGCAGACCAAGCCATTCGGTTCGATACACATCAATAATTCCATGGCTCCTATTTCTGCCGCACCCGCACTCTCGGACGCTCCCTGTCCATGATCTGGGGGTACGATCTCGACGGCAACACCATTCGTCAGGTCACCGAGGCCTGGATGCCGTTGTATCCCAAGGGGAGTATCGTGCCGAGATGACGACGGCGCCGCGTCGACCTTGCTTCGTCGTTGCGGGCACGTTCGCCCGCCAGCCGCGAATGGCATCTGACGCAACTCGCAGTTCCGGCTTTGCGAGGTTACTTTCGGGCTTCGACACGAACAGGGACATAGCGGAGCCCGTGTACCTCTTCCGATGGATGATTCGATACGCCGATGCATCGATGTGGGAGGAGCATACCGCGGCGGGTAGAACGCAGCCCGCGCGGTGGATTGAATTCGCTGCCGATTTTCCGTAGTTTCTCCAGACGGCAGGGAGGACGTTTCGCGCCTCATCGCCACTTTTCCCCCAGCAACAGAACGCAGGCATATCATGAATGCAACGCCGGTCAGCAGAGCCATTGTCGATGAAAAAATCGCACAGAGTGGTCTGAAAAATGTTGGACGCGCCTCCATCCGCGAGATTCGCGCCCTGATCAACGAGATCGAGAAGGCGGACGGTACCACCTACATTCGCATGGAGATGGGCATTCCCGGCCTGCCCGCCGCGCAAATCGGCATCGATGCGGAAAAGGCCGCGCTCGATTCCGGTTGCGCATCGCTGTATCCGGCCATCGAGGGCATCCCCGAGCTGAAGGTCGAGATTTCGCGCTTCGTGAAACTGTTCGTCGACCTCGAGGTGAATCCCCGCGGCTGCATCCCCTGCACAGGCTCCACCAGCGGCAGCTTCATCACCTTCCTCGTGGCCGGACGCATGCGTCCCGAGCGTGACACGGTGCTCTTCCTCGATCCCGGTTTTCCGGTGCACAAGCAGCAGCTGAATGTGTTGGGCATCAAGCATCGCAGTCTCGATGTGTACGAGCATCGGGGCGAGAAACTGCGACCCGCGTTGGAAGCCATACTGAGCGAAGGCAACATTTCCTGCATTCTCTACTCCAATCCCAACAATCCCACGTGGATTTGCTTCACCGATACCGAACTGCGCATCATCGGTGAACTCGCCAGCACGCACGATGTGGTGGTGATGGAGGATCTGGCGTATTTCACCATGGATTTCCGCAAGGATTACTCGATACCCGGTCGTCCGCCGTTCCAGCCCTCCGTCGGAAAATACACGGACAACTACATCCTCATGATTTCCAGCTCGAAGGCCTTCAGCTATGCGGGTCAGCGCGTGGGAATGCTGGCCATTTCAGATGCGCTGTTCGATCGCGAGGTGCCGACGTTGTCGCGCTACTTCACGCAGACGCAGTTCGGTCGCGCGATGATTTACGGCTCGGCCTACGCGGTGTCCGCCGGCGTGACGCATTCCTCGCAGTACGGTCTCGTCGCCTTGCTGAAAGCCACCAACGATGGACTGTACCGCTTCATCGATGAAGTGAAGGTGTACGGCGAGCGCGCGCGCATCATGAAAAAGGATTTCACCGACAATGGCTTTTACATCGTGTATGACAAGGACGAGGACGAGCCCATCGCCGATGGTTTCTATTTCACCGTGGCCTATCCCGGCATGAGCGGCGAGGAACTGATCGCCGAGTTGATGTACTACGGCATCAGCGCTATTTCGCTGTCGAATACCGGCAGTGAACGACTCGAAGGCATCCGCGCCTGCGTGTCGAAAGTGGCAGACGAGCAGTTGCCGGATTTGCGCGAGCGCTTGCGCCTGTTCCACGAGCATCACCCCATCGCGGGGTAGCGGCGCTGTCGGTATCGAACGGAGCCGACGAACGCAGCGGGGCGCGGAATTTCCGCGCCCTTGCTTTTGGCGCGCCATGCGGGAAAATTCCGTATTTTACAGCGATAGTCGCAGCAACGCATTGTTGAAGTCACGCATGACATATCGACTGCTACCCCTGCTGCTGTGCGCCTTCGTCTGCACAGGACGCGCACAGGATGCTGTGGTGCCACCGCCGGCCGAACCGACACTCGGCGAGCGCTGGATTGCCCTCGAAGGGGGCGATTCGGTGCTGGTGTGGACGGCCCTCCCCGCGGTGCAGCAGGACAGGCCCGCTGTGCTTGTGCTGCATGATCGCTTCGGGCCGCACACGCACGTGCGCTCGGTGATGAAGGTGTTGGCCACAGTGGGGTATCGGGCCTTTGCCCTGCCGCTGCTTTCGGCGCCGGAGCAGCCCGCGCGCGGCTACCCGCCTGTGACGATGGACAGCAGCGATTTCGCGCGCGTCACGCAGGTGGCGGTGGAATTGATGAACGACGAAGGATGCACGGGACGCATCGGGTTGCTGGGTTTCGATGTCGGCGCGCAGGTCGTGGCGGAAACAATAGCGCGACTCCCGTTTTTCAAGGCCGCGGTGTTGTTCTATCCATCCGGCGGCACCGGCACGCTGGTGCGTCTGCTCGACAGCGCCACACCCACGATGATCGTGATTGCGCAATACGATGCCGACTGCACCTTGGCCGACGTCAACGCCATTCGCGAAATTTTCATGGAGCAGAAGCGCAAGCTGCATGTGAGCTATGTCAAGGATGCGCATCGCTTTTTCTTCAATCCCGACCATGAGCGCTATCATGTGCCCGCGATGAAGCTGGCCTGGAAGGAACTGGTCGCCTTTTTCAACCGCCGCCTCTGACCGCGGCGCCAAACGACACAACGGACAATGACCATGCATCTCGACGAATCCCGCGTTCACGACATTTTCTCCGGCATGCAGAACAAGTTCATCGCCGTGATCGGCGATGTCATGCTCGACCGCTACATCTGGGGGAAAGTGTCCCGCATCTCGCCCGAGGCTCCCGTGCCGGTGGTGGACGTGGTGGAAGAAAGCAATCACCTCGGCGGCGCATCCAACGTCGCATTGAATATCAAAACGCTCGGCGCGCTGCCCGTACTCTTCGGCGTGGTGGGACAGGATCCCAACGCGGCCGAGCTGCGCCGGATTTTCCAGGGAACGAATATTCTCACGGATTTCCTCGTGGAAGACACGCATCGCCCGACCACGGTCAAGACCCGCGTCATCGCGGGCAGCCAGCATGTGGTGCGCATCGATTACGAGGACAGGCAGCAGATACACGCCGATACCTCGCGGCGTTTGCTCGACAAACTGGAAGGACATCTCGGTTCCATCACCAGCATCATTCTCCAGGATTACAACAAGGGCGTGATCGGTCCGGATCTCATTCACGATGTCATCGCCCTGGCACGCTCGCGCAATATTCCCGTACTGGTCGATCCGAAATACAGCAACTTCTTCGAATACCAGGGCGTGACCGTGTTCAAGCCCAATCGCAAGGAAACCGAGGATGCGCTGAAGCTGCGCCTGTCGGGTGAAGACAGCTTTGCCGATGCCGCACGCACGCTGCGCGACCGTCTGCACTGCGAGCACGTGCTGCTGACACTGGGCGAGCAGGGCATGCTGCTGCTGCAAAGCGACGACAGCATCACACGCATCCCGACCAAGGCGCGCAAGGTTGCCGACGTGTCGGGCGCGGGCGACACCGTGATCGCCACCATGGCAGCCGCCATGGCCAGCGGCGCCACGCTTACCGAAGCGGCACAAATCGCCAATTTTGCGGGCGGACTCGTGTGCGAAGAAGTCGGCATTGTGCCCGTGGATCGCGATGCCCTGTACGATGCCGCCTGCGGCAAGCTGGGAGTACTGGACTGATGGGGCGCGTGCTTTCGCTCGAAGACATGTGTGCGACGCGCGAGGTGCTGCGCCGCGAAGGAAAGCGCCTGGTGTTCACCAACGGCGTCTTCGACATTCTCCATCGCGGTCATTGCGAATACCTCGCCGATGCGCGCGCACTCGGTGATGCGCTGATCGTGGGCTTGAACAGCGACGCCAGCGTGACACGGCTGAAGGGTCCGCGCAAGCCCATTGTCCCACAGGACGACCGCGCGGCCGTGCTGGCCGCGCTCGGCTGTGTGGATTACGTGGTGTACTTCGATGAAGACACGCCGCGCGAACTTATCGCCGCCGTGCTTCCGGATATTCTCGTCAAAGGCGGCGATTACGAAGTGGCCGACATTGTGGGCCGCGCCGAAGTCGAAGCCGCCGGGGGAAAGGTGCTCACCATTCCCCTGACACCGGGCCGGTCGTCCACCAACATCATAGCGACGATCATTGAACGATACTGCCAACACGACACCTGAGCCAGCGCCGCCACCGCGAAGGAGATCGCTTCCCTCGCGTCTACTGCGCGCCGCCGTGTACTTGTTTCTCGGCGTTGTCGTATTTGTCATCGTCCTGATCGGCTTCAGCGAAACCTCCTGGTTCAAGGGCATTCTCCGCGACACCATCGTCGACGCTGCCGACTCCGCGCTCTACGCCAAGCTTTCCATCGACCGCATCGACGGCAATCTCTTTTCCGGCTGGGCGCTGCGCGGTGTGCGCCTGCGCGACGAACACGGTACCATCGCATCCATAGACGCGGTGCTGCTCCGCTACGAATTGCTGGGGCTGATGTGGAAACGCATTACGGTGAAGGAGCTGACGCTCAGCAAGCCGGAAATTTTCATCACGCGTGCCGCGGGAAGGGATTGGAATATCGACCGCATGCTGCGGCCCAGCGAGGACACCGACACCAGCGCCTCGACCTTTGACTGGCGCATCGTGGTGGAAAATCTCCGCATCGTGGATGGACGCTTCGTACGCTACGATTCTTCCCTCGCGGGAGAGGTGCCACGCACGCGACTGGATGCGCAGCGCATGGATATGCGCGAGATAAACCTCGCCTTGCGCGCTGATATTCGCCCCAACGACAAACGCGTTTCCTTCAACCAGCTTCGCGCAAGCAACGCCCTCGGCGATGTGAGTCTGGTCAATCTCAGCGGCGACATCGACATTCGACCCGACGGTGTGGCTGTGCAGGGGCTGTCTCTGCAGACCGAACGCTCCGCCATCATTCTCACCGCGGCCGTGGACAGCGTGGACGTTCTCGGCGGTTTCGACACGGAAACAATGGCGGATTGGCCCATGGCCGTGCGCGCGCGCGCGCCCATGGTGGATGCGCGCGATTTGCGCTACTTCCTTTCCTCGCTCGATTTCATGGATGGCGTTGCGCGTGTGGAACTCTCCGCAAAAGGTTCGCTGCGTCGCTTGCAGGTGCGGACCGTGGGCATCGAGGCCTACGACAGCCGCATCGCTTTCAGTGGTGAATTGCGGGACATACTCGAAGGCACCGACATGTGGATGGACGTGCGGGCCACCGAGGCGCGCATTGTTGGTGCGGATGCCATGCGGCTGCTGCCCGGCATTCCCATGCTCGATGTGCGCGGGCTGGGCACGGCAAACTTTGGCACCCTGCGCTACACCGGCAAGCCGCTGGTGTTCGAAGCCGAGATGGATGTGCGCACGGATGCGGGCAGCGTGGCGGGTACGGTGCAATTTGATTTTTCGGGCGAGGAATTCCTGTATGACGGCGGCTTCACGTCGCGCGGAGTCGACCTGTCGCGTGTCCTGCTGCAACCAGCGCTGTCCTCCTCCATAACGGCGCAAGGCAGCATCAAGGGACGCGGCACCACGCTCGGGAGCATGGCCGCGGTGATGTCGCTGCGTGTGGATAGCTCGCGCTATCAGGGTGTGCGCATCAGTCGGCTCTCGGGTGATGTGACCGTGCGTCCCGACAGCATGGATGTGGATGTGCGGCTCGAAAGCAGCGCGGGCGAACTGACGGTGGACGGCGGCATGAGCTTCCTGCCCGACAGTATCACGGGCTTTCGCGTGGAATCCCGCGCGAAGGCATTGAATCTCGCGCCGCTGCTGGCCGACGAGGAAATGCGCAGCGACCTCTCCTTCCACCTGCGTGCGCAGGGCGACGGTGTGGATCTTTCGCGTGCGTCGCTGGACATCGCCGTGGCTGTCGAACCCTCGCGTTTTGCCGATATCGCATTGGAGCGCGACACGTTTCGTGTGGTGTTGCAGCAGCAGGATGCAAGCAAGGAATTGCTGCTGCTCGAATCGCAGTACGCGGATGCGCGCATCGAGGGGAGCTTTGATCTTCCGCGCTTTCTCGGTTGGGCCGGCGAACAGAGTGACTCGCTGATGGCGAATCTTGCCCGCTATGGACTGCGCAGCGACACCTTAAGCACGGGCGGTGATGCCACGCACACCGCGCAACGGGGTAACGGAAGGTCGCAGCGAATCCGCGCGGCACAGCCCCCGATCTCGCTGGACACCGCCGCGTTCATGAATGCCACGTACGCCATCACGCTCAAGCATCCCGAACGGATCGCGCGCTACTTCGACGCGAGCACCTTCATCATTCGCGGCACGTACAGCGGCAGCATCGCTGGCGGGCGGAACGGTTTCGACATCAGCGGTCAACTGCGCGTGAGCGATTTCTACTACATCGACAGCGTACGTTCATGGCTCGCCGCCGGTATGCGCTTCAACTATGACATTCACGATTTGCGTCTCGATGCCCCGCTCGATCACGTTTCGCTGCGTGCGGTGGCTTCGGCTTCCGATGTGAGCGTCAACGGACTGCGACTGCGTCGCATCGAGGCCATGCTGCAATGGGCGGACAAACAGCCACGGCTGCGATTGCGCGGAGGACTCGACACGCTGGCGGAAGTCGCTCTCGACGCCGAGGGCACGCTGGAGGATGGCGCCCTCGCCATTCGCATGCCGCAGCTCGATGTGTCCTGGCGGGGCGAGCGCTTCAGAAACACCGGCGACGTGCGTGTGCGTATCGACTCGAGCGGCTACGACATCGAGAGCATGGCGCTCGTGCATGATCGCGCACGCTTGTCGGTGGAAGGACGGCGGAGTCACGAAGGCGTGAACGATTTCTCCATGTATGTCGACAGCATTGCTGTGGGAACGCTCGAATTCGCCGCCACTGGCGATCCCGTCGCGTTGCGCGGCGAAAGTTTCACCGGCACATCCTTCATCGAAGCCAATGTGCGTGGCACCGACGACGATCCCCGCATAGCGGCGGCGGTATACGTGGACAATCTCGGCTACAAGGGCTCAGCGTTCGGCGAGTTGAACATGGAAGCGCGCTACGAAGCGCAGCGCCTGGAGCTGTATTCGGAGTTGGAGTATCAGGATGGCGATGGAACAGCGGAGAAAGTATTCTTCCTTTCCGGAACCATCCCCGTGGCCTTCGGGGCGGATTCGTCGCGGATCGCCGCAGGCGCCACCGCCAACCTGCGCGCGCAGATGCGCGATTTTCCGCTCGCCCTGCTCGAGGAATTCATCGGCCTGTTTTCGCCACTCCAGGGCACGATCAACGCGGATGTGTCCATCACCGGCACAGCGGCCACACCATCCTTCGACGGTTATATACACGTGAGTGACGCGAGGGGGCGTTTCCTGTTCAACAACATGGACTATCTCTTCGGCATCAAGGTGGAAGCGGAGAAACAGGACATCCGCATCGCCGATGCATGGATCGCCAACGACCCCGCCGATTGGACCGACGGCAGAATCACTGCAACGGGCACCATCACCACGCGGGAATTCGCCATTGCCAATTTCGATCTCGCCATGCGTGGACGGCTGAAAGTGCTGCGCGGCGCGTCGCGGGCCGCCACGCGCTCGCTGTATGGCGACCTCTATATTTCCACTGGCAGTGAGGACTTGACCTACCGCGGGCGTCTCGACCGCTCGCTGTTGGTGGGAGCGGTGGTGGTGGAGAATGGCGCACTCGTCTTTCCGCTCGAAACCGAAAGCAGCGTTGTGAGCGATTATCGCGACATCACCTATGTAGTGGTGGACGATACCACCACGCAGCTCACCAGCTCGCTGTCCGGAGGCCGCGGTCTGCGTCCGGGTATGCTTCCCGCCGCCGAGGCGGCCCTTCCCGAGCGATCGGTGTTGGATGGACTGACCTTTGACATGACCATCTCCACCTCGGGCCGCTTGCGCGTGGAAATTCCCTTCTCGGTGTTGCAGGAGGAGTTGAACGCAACGCTGTCTTTCGATGCGCTGAAGGTGAACAACTGGGGCGGACAGAATAAATTCGTGGGCGAGGTGAAGCTCGAGGACGAATCCTGGCTCGTGTTTTTCGGCAAACGTCTCACGGCCAGCGGTTTGTTGCGCTTTACGCGCGATCCGCAAAATCCCGACCTTGACCTCAAGGCCATCTACTCGGACTACTACACCGATCCCCGCACCGATGTGCGGAGAAAAATCTTCGTCACCATTTATGTGACAGGCACAAAGAACAAGCCCGAGTTGCGCTACGACATGCGTTGGGACGATGCGGACGGACCGCCCGTGTCCTCGGGAGGCGACATCGAATCCGATGCCTTCTCCTTCGTCGCCCTGGGAGTGTTCGCGAAGGATTTGAGTTCCACCGAGGGTGGCCGCAACGTGCTCGGCGATCGCACGCCGCAGCTTGCCAACGCGTTGCTTTCTCCGCTGGCATCTTCGGCCGCGACACAGTTCGTGGAGAAGGCTGGATTGCGTGACATCATCAAGCGTGTGGATTTCTCCGATCTCAGCACGCAGGATCGCCGCGTGAAACTGACCAGTGAAATCGGGCAGTCCATCATCTCCTACGACGGGAAGATCAACAATCTCGAAAGCTCGAACGTGAGTATCGACTTTCCACTCAGCCGCATGCTCGGCATTCCTTGGGTCAACCTGGTGATTCAGATTTCCCGCAAGACCATCGACCAGACCTTGCAAAGCGGGACACAGGCACAGGAGTACTCGATTTACGAGCTGAGAATTCTCCAACGTTTCTCATTCTGAGGATCCCATGCGTGAATCGGTGCTGGCATTTCTGCTCGGCGACCCGCGAGCGTTCAAAACCAAGGAGCTCGCCCGTGCGCTCGATCTTCCCAAGCAGGGCTACGAGTATCAGTGTCTCAAAGTGGCACTGCGGCACTTGCAGGAGGAAGGCCTCGTACAGCGCCTTTCCGGCAGCCGCTGGGCTGCGGTGCGGCCCGAGGAAGCGTCGCCGCAGGGTGGGGAGCCCCCGACGGAGGAAGAGTTGGTGGTGGGCACCATCAAGGAATTCCGTCGGCTCTGGTACGTGGAACCAGACGGGCGTGAGCGGCGCGAGGATGTCGCGGTCCGACGCGACAAATTGGCGGGTGCGCGCGATGGTGACAAGGTAGTGTTGCGACTGCTGCCGCTTGCGCGACGCGCGCAGGGCAGGGAGGGCGAGGTGATTGAAGTTCTGGGTCGGCATGGTCGCACCGATGTGGAGATGCTGGCTCTCGCACGCCGCCATGGTCTGTCGCTGGAGTTTCCCACCGATGTTGCGGACGAAGCGCAGGCCGTTCCCTCGCGCATTCCGGCGGAGGAGATCGCACGCCGCCTGGATTTTCGTGAAAACGAATGTTTCACCATCGACCCTGTGGATGCGAAGGATTTCGACGATGCGGTGTCGCTTGAGGAAACCGACGGCGGTTGGTGGTTGGGTGTACATATCGCCGATGTCGCGCATTATGTGCGGCCCGGTTCGGCGATGGATCGCGAGGCGTTTCGTCGCGGCACCAGCGTGTACATGGTGGACGGCGTGTTTCCCATGCTTCCCGAGCACATCTCGAATCACATCTGCAGTTTGAAAGAAGGGAAGGACCGCCTGACCTTCTCCGTGTTTCTCAATATCAACAAGTACGGCAAGCTGCGGGATGTGCGGATACGCCGCTCTGTCATCCGATCGCGCAAGCGCTTCACCTACGAGGAGGTGCAGGACATCCTCGATCGCGGTGAGGGGGAGTATCTCGACACATTGCGCATGATGGAGCGTGTGGCCACAATGCTGATGAAGAAGCGTTTCCGCGAGGGCTCGGTGGATTTCGCCGTACCCGAAGTCGGTTTCGTTCTCGACGCAGCGGGCCATCCGTTGGACATCGTCCCCAAGAAGCGCCTGATGAGTATGCGCATCATCGAGGAATTCATGTTGCTGGCCAATCGCGCTATAGCGCAGCGTATTGCCGACATGCGCCCGGAGCGGCCTTTCGTGTATCGTGTTCACGACCTTCCCGATCCGGAGAAAATTCGCGAGCTCATCGACTTCCTCAACCATTTAGGCCTGCGAGTCCAGCTCGATGCTTCATCCTCGCTGTCGTTCCAGCACATGATCGAGCAGCTGCGTGGGCGTCCCGAGGAAGGCGTGGTGCAGGATGTTACTATTCGATCCATGGCCAAGGCCGTGTACAGCGAGCGCAACATCGGTCATTTCGGTTTGGGCTTTCGTCACTACACCCATTTCACCTCACCCATCCGGCGTTATCCCGATCTGATCGTGCATCGCCTGTTGTCGCATTACGTTCCGGAGAGTTATGGAGGAGACGTGGAGGGCTCGGCACCCAGTGCGCGATCGCTCGGCGACATCGCCCGGCACAGCTCCATCCGCGAGCGTGCCGCGGTGGAAGCCGAGCGCGATTCCATCCGCATCAAGCAGGTGGAGTTCATGAAGCGCCACGAGGGCGATGAGTTCGATGCCATCATCAGCGGTGTGACGCAATACGGGTTGTATGTGGAAATCCTTCCCACGTTGGTTGAAGGCCTTGTTCACATCCGCACGATGGAAGACGATTTTTACGAATACGACAAGCGGCGTCACAGTCTCGTGGGCACACGACGAAAGCGCGTGTGGCGTTTGGGCGACCGTGTGCGCGTGCAGGTGGCGCGCGTGGACGCTGTTGAGCTGCGCATCGACTTCGTGTTGTCGGACACCGCGTATCCGCAGGAGCGCGGGGAGGGAGGCGAGCGGGGAGGCGTCGTCACCCGAGGCCGGAAGAAAAAAGGATCGGAGAGTACGAAAAGTGGGGGCGCGTCGCGCCGTGGAGAGTCTCCACCGGCATCCCGAACTGGCGGTGCTCGTGGCAAGGGACGTCGGCGATGAAGCGATTGGCGCTGGGCCTGGGTAACAGCACGCTGCGCGCGGCGGTGTACGACGAAGAGAGATTGTCGGGTGCGATCAGCGTGCCGCATGAAGGAGGCGCGGCGATGGCTGCCGTGCATGAAGCATTGCGGGCGCTGAGTCCCGAGACTCCCCATGCTGTCGTGTTGTGCAGCGTTGTGCCCGCGCTGGAGGAAGCTGTGCGCTCGCTATGCGAGGAAGAAGGGTGGCCGTCGCCTGTGGCGGTGCGTCCCGAGCGCGGGCCCATGCCCACAGCGTACGCTGATCCGTCGAAGCTTGGTGCGGACCGGTACTGTGCGGCTTTG
>Ga0208041_1000375_pt1:17500-45879 | contig 45879 bp, 33 predicted proteins | sample AD_SCU002_MetaG_FD_184453 | JGI IMG/M metagenome (GOLD analysis project Ga0208041, IMG submission 184453) | Active sludge microbial communities of municipal wastewater-treating anaerobic digesters from China - AD_SCU002_MetaG (SPAdes) (version 2) | ecosystem: Engineered > Bioreactor...
AGTCCATTCAAACCGCAATTTCGCGAGAGAGCGAAAGTTGTTTTTTGACATAGAAGAAGATTCGCTGATGAATAGTCAGCAATTAGCTGTAAATCTCATAGTTTTAACAAGTTCACTGATACACACACCTGTGTGAGAATAAAATTAATTCGGTGAAGTTACTAAGAGCATATGGTGGATGCCTTGGCACCATAAGGCGATGAAGGACGTGGATACCTGCGATAAGCTTCGGCGAGGTGGAAAACAACCTTAGACCCGGAGATCTCCGAATGGGAAAACCCTCCAGGGGTCATGCCCTGGAAATGCATACTGAATAAATAGGTATGCATGGAAAACGGGGGGAACTGAAACATCTAAGTACCCCCAGGAAGAGAAAACAACAGTGATTCCCTGAGTAGTGGCGAGCGAAACGGGAACAGCCTAAACCGAGCAACATGTAAGGAACGACCGTTGTGTTGCCGGTGTTGCGGGACCAGCAGGCCAATTCGTTTTGAGGCCAAAGAGTTACAAAATGCAAGCATAGGCGAAGCGTTTGGAAAGACGCGCCAGAGAAGGTGAAAGCCCTGTAGGCGAAATGTTCTGCATCTCTTGCTGTCATCCCAAGTACCACGGAGTAAGTGGAAGTCTGTGGGAATCCGTCAGAACCATCTGATAAGGCTAAATACTCTATGGTGACCGATAGTGCACAAGTACCGTGAGGGAAAGGTGAAAAGAACCCTTCAGAAGGGAGTGAAAAGAATCTGAAACCATATGCTTACAAACGGTAGGAGGAAACGGCATTCTTCGGAGTGTCGGGACTGACTGCGTGCCTTTTGTTTAATGAGCCTACGAGTTACTCGTATGATGCAAGGTTAAGGACCTCAGGTCCGCAGCCGTAGCGAAAGCAAGTCTGAAATGGGCGATACAGTATCATGCGGTAGACGCGAACCCGTGTGATCTACCGATGGGCAGGATGAAGTGGGAGTAAAATCTCATGGAGGTCCGAACCAGTGTGGGTTGAAAACCACTTGGATGACCTGTCGGTAGGAGTGAAAGGCCAATCAAACTCGGAAATAGCTCGTACTCCCCGAAATGTTTTTAGGAACAGCCTCGTGTATAGTGTACCGGAGGTAGAGCACTGATTGGGCTAGGGCCCTCACAAGGGTACCAAACCCAGACAAACTCCGAATTCCGGATACATGTTTCACGGGAGTGAGGCAGTGAGGGATAAGCCCCATTGCCGAGAGGGAAACAACCCAGACCATCAGCTAAGGTCCCTAAGGGTACGTTAACAGACAAAGGATGTCAGATTGCTCAGACAACTAGGATGTTGGCTTAGAAGCAGCCATTCATTTAAAGAGTGCGTAATAGCTCACTAGTCAAGCGATCAGGCGTCGATAATTCTCGGGACTAAACGTACTACCGAAGCTATGGATCCCGACTTGTCGGGATGGTAGGGGAGCATTCTGTAGGCATTGAAGGTGCGTCGTGAGGCGTGCTGGAGCGTACAGAAAAGAAAATGTAGGCATAAGTAACGATAAACACTGTGAAAAACAGTGTCACCGAAAACCTAAGGGTTCCTGAGCAACGTTAATCGTCTCAGGGTTAGTCGGACCCTAAGCCGAGGCCGAAAGGCGTAGGCGATGGAAAACAGGTTGAATATTCCTGTACCTGTATGTAGTCGTTTGACCGTAAGGGGGGACGCAGAAGTGAAAGGTCGGCCAGCTGTCGGAATAGCTGGTTTAAGCACGTAGGCCGGCGTTGTAGGCAAATCCGCAACGTCAAGCCGAGATGCGAATAGGGCGCCCGTATGGGCCACAACCGACCCTAAGCAGGCTGCCGAGAAAATCCTCGTACGGGAGAATGCATGCAGTCCGTACCGTAAACCGACACAGGTAGGTGAGGAGAGTATCCTAAGGTGCTCGAGTGAGCCGTGGTTAAGGAACTCGGCAAAATGACTCCGTAACTTCGGGATAAGGAGTGCCCCCAGTAGGTGACATGACAAGTGGAGCCGAAAGGGGTCGCAGAGAATCGGCCCAGGCGACTGTTTAACAAAAACACATGACTATGCCAACTCAATTGAGAGGAAGTATATAGTCTGACACCTGCCCGGTGCCGGAAGGTTAAGAGGAGAGGTTATCCTTCGGGAGAAGCTTTGAATCGAAGCCCCGGTAAACGGCGGCCGTAACTATAACGGTCCTAAGGTAGCGAAATTCCTTGTCGGGTAAGTTCCGACCTGCACGAATGGTGTAACGATCTGGGCGCTGTCTCAACCACGGGCTCGGTGAACTTGAGGTACCGGTGAAGACACCGGTTACCCGCATATGGACGGAAAGACCCCGTGCACCTTTACTGCACCCTAGCATTGGGTTTGGGTAAAGTATGTGTAGGATAGGTGGGAGACTGTGAAGCTGGCGCGCTAGCGTCGGTGGAGTCAACGTTGAAATACCACCCTTATTTTATTTGAATTCTAACCCGCTGCCGTGAATCCGGTGGGGGGACAGTGTTAGGCGGGTAGTTTGACTGGGGCGGTCGCCTCCTAAAATGTAACGGAGGCTCTCAAAGGTACCCTCAGCATGGTTGGTAATCATGCGTCGAGTGCATACGCATAAGGGTGCTTGACTGCGAGACTGACAGGTCGAGCAGGTGCGAAAGCAGGAGTAAGTGATCCGACGGTTGAGAATGGAATTGCCGTCGCTCAAAGGATAAAAGGTACGCCGGGGATAACAGGCTGATCTCCCCCAAGAGTTCACATCGACGGGGAGGTTTGGCACCTCGATGTCGGCTCATCGCATCCTGGGGCTGGAGAAGGTCCCAAGGGTTTGGCTGTTCGCCAATTAAAGCGGTACGTGAGCTGGGTTCAGAACGTCGTGAGACAGTTCGGTCCCTATCCTATGCGGGCGCAGGATGATTGAGAAGATTTGCTCTTAGTACGAGAGGACCGGAGTGAACGAACCTCTAGTGTACCAGTTGTCGCGCCAGCGGCATAGCTGGGTAGCTACGTTCGGAAGGGATAAGCGCTGAAAGCATCTAAGCACGAAGCCCACTTCAAGATGAGTCATCCCTCCGCCTTTGGCGGACTAAAGACTCCTGGAAGATGACCAGGTGATAGGCAGCAGGTGTACGCACAGTAATGTGTTCAGCCGAGCTGTACTAATACGTCGTGAGACTTCCCATTAATTTTATTTTCACACAGACGTATCAGTGAACTTGTTAAAACTATGAACAGCTAATACGCTTCTTCTATATGAATTTGTCCATGGCGACGATGGCGAGGGTGATCCACCTCTTCCCATTCCGAACAGAGCAGTTAAGCCCCTCTACGCCGATGGTACTCGGAGGGTGACCTCCCGGGAGAGTAGGTAGTCGCCAGGACTTTTTGTAGAGCCCACTGTTTTTAACAGTGGGCTCTTTTTTTTTTCTTCGACTTTGTGCGGCGATTGGATTATTCAGATTCGACACGGTTTTAAAACCACAGTCTTTCGTGTTCCTTCGTCACACCCGGGAGAATGAAAATGGTGCGGCGATTGGATTATTCAGATTCGACACGGTTTTAAAACCACGGATTTCACAGATTATACACAGATTAGCACAGATGTATCGTGCGAATCCGCAAAAATCTGGTGGGACAGCTCGATCAGCGCTTCTTCAATCGTTGGTTTTTCCTGCGCGGCGCCGGTGCGGGTAGAGACTAGACCAGCAGCATCGCTCTGAATCCTCGCGAGCTGTACCAGGACTGCGCCCCGTTGTGGTAGATGAATGTTCTTCCGTAACGATGGTCGCCAAATAGCGCTCCACCTTTTTCCCTGATTTCGGAAGGTGTAAGCAACCAACTCGATGTTTTTGTGTCGAAGGGGCCGAGCTTTTGCAATTCCCGGTATTGCTCTTCATCCAAGAGCGTGACTCCCATGTCCGTAACCAAGTCCATCACATTGTGCTCGGGAGCATTCTGTTTTCGAGATTCCTGCGCCTTCCTGTCGTAGCAAGCGGACCTGCGACCGATCGGAGTTTCGCTCGCACAATCCATGAACACGATCGTGCCGGTATCATGGTCGTATCCCACCACGTCGGGTTCGCCACCGGTGCTTTCCATATACCAAAAAGAATGAAGTGCCGAGCTTCGCGATTGGAGTCGGCGAAGGACGGTGTCCCAGGAGATGTTCTGGTGACGTTCCGTGTGGGCTACAAAGCGCACACGCAAGTTCTCGATCATCTGCTGAATTTGTGTATTGGTCGGTGATGAAGATCTATGCATTTCATCCTGCCTTTCATTCTTCTAAAGAAGTTGCGAGTAAACGTTAGTGCGTTTTGTGTGAACATCAATGTACGAATACCCGAAGTATTGAGAAATTGATCGCGCGACTGTGGCATAAGCAGGGAATATTGCACAGCAGCCAGCTCCATTGCTGAGATGCTCGAATACTTTTCATGACTCACGCAGCACAATGTGGGGCGTATGAAGCGCGATCCCGGTGAGGTTGATCGAGAAATGCTGGCGAGGGCGATGGAGTGCATTATCGCTCGCAGCGAAGCAGCGGCGGGTTGGACTCTCGTAGGCGCTTGGGTGTGCGCGATGCAGCTCGCGGTTCGAGATGCACAGTTGCTCCAAGCAAGGAGAATGTTTCTGCGAAGGTGGCTTGCATCAAGAAGTACGATTGATGAAAAAAAAAGCGCGAAGGAAAACCCTCGCGCGTAGAGTGGAACCAAAGCGATTCTACCAGGAACCGCTGGATCCACCCCCCCCGAAACTGCCGCCACCACCGGAAAAACTGCTGCCGCCAGACGACCAGCCGCCCCCGCTGCTTCCTGAAGAGAACGACCATCCGCCACTGCTCCAGCTGCCTCCACGAGAGGAGGTCGCCATTTTCGTCGCCATCTTTTTGCCAAAGGCAGTACGGGCGAGAACAATTTTCAAGATGGGAAATCCAACGAGATACAGCGCAAAAAACACATAGCCGATGGGCCAGCCGGTCTCTTCCGCGAGAATCAATCCGGGGGCGCCGTGGAACGGAATGAGGAAGGCGTACAGACCCCAACCGGAGCACCCCGGGCTGAACAGCGCGATGAAGGTGAATACACCGACAATTCCATACCAGAAGAGCAGAAAGAAAATCAGAGGAAATTCCTCGTCGCTGCTCGTGGCGAGCTCAGCTTCAGACAGCGTTCCATCGGCTGCTTTTGTCAGCGCAATCAATCCCTCGCGAATGCCTCCTTCGAAATCTCCTTGCTTGAAGCGTGGGGTGATGATGCCGTTGATGATCATCGTGGAAATCGCGTCTGTGACCGAGGCCTCGAGTCCATAACCCACCTCGATGCGAAGTTTGCGGTCGTCGCGGGCGATGAGGAGCAGAACGCCGTTGTCCACGCCCTTTTGCCCGAGTTTCCAGGTCTCGGCCACGCGAAGCGAGTAGTCCTCGAGCGATTCACCTTCAAGCGAAGGGATGGTGAGGAGGACGATTTGATTGGTGGTGGAATCCTCGTAGGCCTTGAGCATTTCCTCCAATTCAACGACCACACCGCTGCTGAGCATGTTGGCAGTGTCGTTGATGCGGCCGGAGAGATAAGGAACTTCGAGAGCCCAAGCCACGCTGAACACGAAGAGGAGCGCGGCGGCACTGAGCAACAGGCGCTTGATGCGTGTCATGGCTGCCCCCTAGCGATCACTGAAACGGACGGTGTTGTCCAGTTCGTTGGTGTCATCGGGTCGAATTTCCACGCCGCGGCGCTCCAGGAGCTGACCACAGCGGTCGATGGCTTGCAGCATGCCGTCCGCGGGCAGACCAGCTTTCATGGCCTCCACAATCAGGCGCGCCACATCGTCCCACTCGGATTGCTCGACTTTGGCATTGATGCCGGCATCGCCGAGCACGCGTACTCGGCGCTCGAAGAGCGAGATGAAGAGGAGAATCCCTGTTCTATCGCGGGTCGAAAATACCTCTTCATCCAGAAAAGCCAAAGCCGCTCGCTCGTCCACACGCTGCTGGAGGATGGTCGTGGGAATGAACAATCGCTTCAGGGCGGGAATATACGTCGCGGCGAGACCGGCGAGCGCGAACGCCGCCAGGGCGATGAGCGACACCTCGGCGATGCCCACTGGCAGCCAGAGGTCGGTGCCGAGCCCGATCAGGCTGAAGATAAAAAGCACGATGAATGCCGCGGATATGCCCGAGCGAAGCCAGGCTTCCGGGTAGGTATCGCTTTGCGCCACGACGTACGGGACGATTTCTCCCGACGTGCGCTCTTCCGCCGCCTTGACCGCGGCTGCCAAACGATCTTTATCCTGCTGTGAAAACAGCGCTTCCGCCTTGCTCATGAAAACCCGCCGATGTGGTGAAAAATGAAAGATATCGAACGCCGAGGGAATTGACAATTGCCTGGAATCGATGCATCCGCCATATTGCGACCACGCTCCGCGTCACGCCCCGGGAAGGTGCGCTGGCGGGGTCCAGGCGGACATGGAGGCGCATCAGTTTGTCCGTGAGAATATTCCCATGCGCCGAGAAGTGATGGTGACGCTGTTCCTTGGCGAGTGTGTCACCTACGGAATTTTCACAGCCATCAACCGTACGACCATCCGCTCCATGATCGTGAACAATCATGTACGTTTCCTGGGAACTGTTCTCCTGTGCGCACTCTGTCTTGCATTCGAGACAACACGTGCTCAACCGGTGTTCGTGGTATACAAACACGAGCATCGCCTGGAGTTGTGGGACAATGGATTGATGGAGCGGCAATGGACAATCTGCTCTCTCTCCGCAGTGGCCGGACGAAAGATGAGGCAGGGTGACCAGCTCGTGCCGGAAGGAGTGTATGCCGTCACCAGCTACAATGCACGCAGCGCTTCCTGGAAAACCCTGCACATCAATTATCCGAATGCCTTCGACCGGTCGCAGGGTTGCACGGGAGGCGCCATCGGCATCCATGGGAAATGCGCCTCCTCGGGTTGCATCGGCATGAGCAATGCCGACATGGATGCGATTGTGGTTGCCTTGGGAACGCGCATCCGTCGCTTGCCCATACCGGTGTTGATGTTCGCCTCGAATGATTCTCTCCGTGTGGAGCGCTTGCTCAGGTTGTATGAGAGGCAGGGTGATGGAGCATCGGTGGAATTTCTACGCCGGCTCGAGAAACTGCGGAGGTTTTGGGAAAAGGAGCACAGAGTCCCGAAATTCACCTGGGACACGAAGGGCTATCGCATAACAGAATAGCCGCGTGCTGCGGATGCGAGAGGGTGCGTGTCGAAGCGGAACCCGGCACTTTTCCATTCGCCATGCCTGTGCTACCTTAAGTGTACGCAACAAGAGCAGTGCCGTGAGTACCGAAGCCGATATCAAGATTTTCGCACTCTCCGACATCACGCGGCGTATCGCCGAGGTGTTGGAGCCCGCGCGCAGCAAACGCTTCTGGGTGCGTGCCGAGCTTGGCGAGATCAGCGAGAAGAACGGACATCTGTACGGCACCTTGCTTGAAATGGAGCAAGGCAAGCAAGTGGCGCGCATGTCGTTCTCGCTGTGGCGCAACGACCGCGCACGCATCGCGGCCGCCTTCGAGCGGGCGGGGCTGGCCTTCGAACTGAAGGCCGGGATGAAAATCGTGCTCTACTGCCAGCTCAACTTTCACCCGGTGTTCGGACTGAGTCTGCAAGCCGTGGACGCCGATCCCCGCTTCGTGCTCGGTGAATTGGAGTTGCGACGCAGGGAGATCATCGAGCGCTTGCGCGCGCGTGGGGATCATGAACGCAACAAGGCACTGCTCGTTCCGCGTCTCCCGTTGCGCATCGGGCTGATCACCAGCCGTGAAAGCGCCGCGTACTTCGATGTGATACAGACGTTGCGCAATGGAGGCTTCGCGTTTCGTGTGTCGCTCACCGATGCGACCATGCAGGGCGAAAAAGCGGAGCAGTCCATCCTCGATGCCCTTGCCGCACTGGCTCCGTTGGATCTCGATCTGGTGATGCTGATTCGTGGCGGAGGTAGTAAAACCGATCTTGCGACGTTGGATAGCGAGCGAATCGCGCAGGCCATCGCCGCGTACCGCAAACCCGTGTGGGTGGCCATCGGTCACGAGACCGACAGTGGCGTGCTGGACGTGGTGGCGCACAGTGCGTTCAAAACCCCCACCGCTCTGGCCGAACACATCGTGCAGCGCTTTCTCAACGCCGAGCGCGACGCTGTCATCGCACAGGAACGGCTGCAGCGCGCGTGGGCGCATGTGCTCGGCATGCATCAACTTAGGATGCGGGAGGACAGCATCGGCATACAGCAGGGCAGCAGGAAAATGGCGGAATTGGCGCGCAGCGAGTTACGGACTTGCATGGAGCGGCTTCGGCGCAGCGTCGCCGAAAGGACGCATGCCGAACTGCGCGCGCTCGACACGGATGCCCGCGACATGCACGCGGGCCTGCGCGAAGCCCTGCGACGACGCGAGACCACGATACTTGACGCGCGTCGCCGTATGTACCTGCTCGCGTCGGGGGCGCTGTCGCTGCAGGCACAGGCACTCGGGCAGCAGCGCACGCGGCTTTCTCCGGTACGCATCGCCTCCGCAATCGAGAGTGCGAGGAGGGCCTTGGGTCAGGCGGAACATCGCGCCGATGCCGCGCGCACCCGCGCGGTGCGACAGCGCAGGACGCGTCTGGCCGCGCTCGCTGCGACCTTGCATGCATCGGCATTGCTCGAACGGTTGCGCGGACAGCGCAACGTGCTCGAGCAGCAAGGGAACGTACTTCGCGCGCATGATCCTCAGCGCGTGCTTGAACGAGGATATGCGATAGTACGGGACGAGCGCGACAGCGCCATTCGCGGTGTGGGAGCGCTCGTGGCGGGGCAATCCGTGCGCATGGAAATGCACGACGGTACCGCATCGGCAACCATCAACAACAAGGAAGAACGCGATGAGCGAACACGAACAGAGTTATGAGGACAAGGCAGAGCGCCTCAACGCGATTCTCACGCGCCTCGACAATTCCGAAACCCCCATCGACGAACTCGCGCGCGATGTGAAGGAAGGCGTGCGTTTGATCAAGGAAATGAATGAGACGCTGAAAAAAGTCGAACTTGAAGTGAAGGATGCATTCAAGGAGCTTGAGAGCGTCCAGCAGCAATTGGGCACAAGCAGGACGGAGGGGTGAGACTCCGTCCGCCTGTGTGCGGTCATCGCTTTTTGATGGAATCGATGCGCCCCTGATCCGGCGCCGTGTGGATGATTTCCCTGGAGCCGCGAGGGATGCGGGCGCTATCCACGTCGTCGTAGCCGTCAATACTTCCACCCGGGGTCATCACCCCCTCACCCTCATCCTGTCGTGCGAGCGAATCGACTGTCATCGCGGGCTCGGCATCGGGGCGATCCGATTTTTCGCCGTCGCAGGAGCCCAGGAACATGGCTCCGAGCAACAGACCGCTACCGAACAACCACGAATTTCTCATTCCGTACCTCAGTATCGTTTGTTAAAATTCGCACGTAATACACTCCGGGTTGGAGGGCCGAGCTGCGGATGGCGATTTCGTTTTCACCCGCGCGGGCGCGGTCACGGAACAGCGTGCGCAGAAGCCGTCCCATCGCGTCGTACAGTCGCACTTCGACGATGCTCGCGGCATCTCCGTGAAAGCGGAAGCGCACATCGCCCGAAGCTGGATTCGGATACAACGATGGTAGTGTGGGTATGCCGTTGTCGGAAGTGATACCGCCCACCGGAGCGTCGCTCAGTTGTGCCACCCAGCCGCCCCAGCGCGACGAGGCATTGCCATAGCAGCCACTGACCCACACTTCCGGCACGGACGTACCGGGACGCCGAGCGATGCCGGTGTAATCGCCCCAGCGTTCGGTCTCGGTATTGCCGATGGTGTACACCCAGTTTTGTCCACCCCGCAGCAGCACGGACGGGGTGAACTCCATTGCGTTATCCACGGCAACTGCTCGAGCCTCGGGGTAAATGCTGGCACTCGAACGGAGGAATCCCAGCACGGCGCTGTGGTCATCGTCGCTATTGGAGTAGGACGCCACGGCAGGGTAGGCATAGGAATAACCCTGCAAGCCAAAGGATTTATGCTGAACGGTTTTTGCAGAGACATTCATCCGATTATATCGGATCGTGGCTTCGCCCGCAGCACTTGCGTCGTTGTGCACGTAATGGAGCGTACCCTTGAGATAGAAGGCCGAGAGCACGCGGCAGTCGTTGGTGTTGAGCGGCACGGCAGTACCCTGTTGCGAGGCATTGCGTGGCGGCGCGTATGTGGCGACGGAGATATTCGAGCTTTGAAGTTCCGGTGACCCGTCGTAGTCGTCCGTCACATCCCAGAGTGTCACCGTGTTCCCGCCGGCGGCGAGTGTACTTACGCAGTAGATGCCGGGTCCGTAGCCCCCGTCGCGTCCCCAAGATGCAGGCAGCAAGGTGAAGCCATTGCTGACATTCCAGTACCGGTAGCGCGGCGGCGTGCCTGTGAAGGCCGTACGTTTGTCGATTTGTAAAAGAATGGTGCCCTGGTATTGCGAATTGTCGTTGTACATGTTGCCGCAGAGATAGAAATCCTCTTCCGATACACCGATGGAGGGAAAATCGAACCAGCTGCCCGCGCGAAGATTTGCCCCCGCGATGGTGAACACCCACCAGCCCTCCATCGGATTGGCGCTTTTGGAGAAACAGACGAAGATGCGGGATTCCGACCAGGTGAAGCCGTGGAGCACTACCAGGATGAAGCGGTCGTGCACCGCATCATACAGGATGCGCGGATCGTAGATCATGGCCGTGGGTTGCTGTGCCGCGAAAAAATCGTACCAGTTGACCGCCGCCAGGTTTTGTCCTGCAGCATTGCGGACGGACAGATCCCAATTGCCAGCCGACACCACGATACCCGCGCGCGACACCGCGATGGTGTTGTCCATCGGCGTGTTTTGCGTAAGCGTGTTGGCCTGGTAATTGGTGCCGATACGCAGATTGGGCGCGAAGGCCCCGCTGTTTTCACGGACCGTTGCTTGCGGGATGGGAGCCGGACCCCATTGCTGCTTCACCACATCCGCTTCGCGCACAGACTGCGCATGCACAGCATGGGGGAGCGCGGCACTGATGCGAGTAATCGTCATTCCCAGGCCACGTGGCACCAACCCAGGCGCGATCTCTCCTTGAAGAGACATCGAACCCTCGCCCGCAACCACATGTGTGGTGGCATCGGCGAGGGGGAACTTCTGGGCGTGGAGGGGAAGGAACATTATCGACATCAGGACAGCGAGCGGTACGTATCGCAATCGAAACATGACATCCTCTCTGGTTTTATCTCATCGTCCACGCCTCGCGCGAAATGTTGCCGCGGGTTTGAACCAATCGCATGGAGCGACGGATGGGCGTGTCGGAGAACTTTCAGGATAGTGTATGCGGCAAAGTACGGAAGAGTCCCGCTTGATTCAAGCCATGGAGCGGGCAAGTTCCGGCGGGCAGCGTCGCTGCTTCGCGAGAAATGATAGCTCCAGCACATCGATGCTCGTCGTGCCTGATTGAGAGATTGCCGAAATTGTCCAGGTCATTTACAGATACGCTCCGGGGCAAAAAATGCGAAGCGGGCACATGAACTCGACGTGGCTATTCAATGAACGCTCATGCACCCGAGGTTGGCGTCCTTGGACCGGGATTTGGCTATTCAGTGAATATCCTCGCCAGCGAGGATGGTTTCGTGGGCATCGACGTGGCTATTCAATGAATGCTCAGAATGCTCATGCACCCGAGGTTGGCGTCCTCGGACCGGGATTTGGCTATTCAGTGAATATCCTCGCCAGCGAGGATGGTTTCGTGGGCATCGACGTGGCTATTCAATGAATGCTCAGAATGCTCATGCACCCGAGGTTGGCGTCCTCGGACCGGGATTTGGCTATTCAGTGAATATCCTCGCCAGCGAGGATGGTGTCGTGGGCATCGACGTGGCTATTCAATGAATACTCGTGCACCCGAGGTAGGCGTCCTCGGACCGGGATTTGGCTATTCAGTGAATATCCTCGCCAGCGAGGATGGTGTCGTGGGCATCGAGGTGGCTATTCAATGAATGCTCAGAATGCTCATGCACCCGAGGTAGGCGTCCTCGGACCGGGATTTGGCTATTCAGTGAATATCCTCGCCAGCGAGGATGGTGTCGTGGGCATCGACGTGGCTATTCAATGAATACTCATGCACCCGAGGTTGGCGTCCTCGGACCGGGATTTGGCTATTCAGTGAATATCCTCGCCAGCGAGGATGGTTTCGTGGGCATCGACGTGGCTATTCAATGAATACTCGTGCACCCGAGGTAGGCGTCCTCGGACCGGGTTTTGGCTATTCAGTGAATATCCTCGCCAGCGAGGATGGTGTCGTGGGCATCGACGTTTTCAATGACTTACGGGGATTCCGCTTGTGATTTGGGTGCTGCAATGACGATATCAGGGCGGAAGCGTCTACTTCGCGAAACGACAGGGCTCGTGAGAATAGCCATTCTTTGCGTCTTTGCACCTTGGCGCTTTGCGTTGAATTCCCCTCCGACCTCAGAAGAATGGAATGCAACGTCGCAGTGAAGCAGAGACGCAAAGTGTTGGAGGGTGTTGTCTCGTTTCGCGATTCAATGAACTTTCCGCAGCGGGGAAGAAACTGTGCTTCCTTCCCGTGTCACGGGTGCTGCAATGGCGAAATCAGAAGGAAGGCGGTACGACGTGCAGCATGCATCGGTGGACACGGTCAATCCGACCTCTTGCTCATGTTTTCAAAAATACGCATGTTGGACATACAGCGGATGTCGCGGTTTCCTTTGCTTGTGGAACATGCCCCCGCGGGTGCAATCCCGTCGTGTGGCAGCCGCTACTTCCGTTTTCGGTATCGCCGACGTATGAGCATCGCAATGAATATGGATACAGCGCACCCGGCTTCCACAACGCAGGACATTCTAATGCGCACGGTGGCGAAGACCGCATGGCAAGGACCTTCGCCAGCGCGTGTCCGGCTTCGCGTGCTCGAATTTCTGGGAGTCGCGATGCTGATATATTCCGCACTGATGCTCGTCGCCGATCTGGCAGTGGTGCCGCTCACCACCTCGCTGCGCTGGGATTGGCTGGAATACACCGAGCAATGGCTCGTTGGATCCTGTCATCGCATGCCAAGCCGCAGTATATGGATCGCCGCCGTACCGATGGGATTGTGCGCCAGGTGCAGCGGCGTGTATCTCGGGGCAGTGCTGTTGTTGCTTGTGGGACTACGCGCGGGTGATCGGATGGTACTTCCACCGCGTGTCGCGATTGCATTTATGCTCTCGCTGCTGCTGGATGGAATGCTGCAGCATCTTCTGCTCTACGACTCGGGAAACGGTTGGCGACTCTTCACGGGCTTTCTCTACGGAGCCGGCGTGGCCGGACTCCTTCAATACATTCTGGCGCGGCAATACGCGCTTGTGCTACCAATCATCAGCATGGAGAAGTTGCGATGAACATCAACACGCCATCGTTCCGAATTGTCTCGTCCGTCGTTTTCGCCTGCTTCATCTTCTTTGCCATCGGTGCGCCCGTGCGTGCCATTGGTCCGGCGGGCGTGACCGTGCCCGCGGGCACGGTCGTTGCGCTGTCGCTCGAGCAGAGCATCACCTCCGAAATGCCCGTGGGGAGCAGTGTGAACTTCCGTGTGATCTACGATGTGAAGGTTGATGGCCAGGTGGTCGTTCGCGCTGGTTCGATTGCAACAGGCAGTATCGCCTCGGTGAAGGGCACAGGTGCGGTGGGATCGCCGGGTCGCGTGGCCATCACCTTGCGCACGGTACGAGCGGTGGATGGGCAGGAAATCCTGCTGCGTGGCAACATGAACAAGGAAGGTGACGACAAGGTGGTGCTGAGTGTGATTCTCGCGCTTATTTGCCTTCCCTTGATTCTCATCCACGGTGAGGATGCGGAAATTCCTGCTGGCACTGAGGTGCGAGCATATGTTGAGCAAGAGTATACGATCAATACCTGACCAAGCAGAATTACCCGTATGGCTCCCTCGTCGCGCATATCACGTGCCGACGAGGGACCTTGTCCTTGCTGAGTGGAGAAAGTGAACGAGTTGCCTGCAACCGATGGTACGGCCGATACGTATACCAGGACTTGGTGTTTTCACCAGAAGTCTACTGTTGAACGAATCTTATTTGCTGCTTCGCTGCGGAGTGTATGGTGGCTCCGTATCGACAGTGCACAATCCGAACTCTCGTGTGGAAGCTGAACAACACGGCAGGAACAACGATGAAGCGTCTGCTGACCATTCTCCCGCTCCTCGTGTTTTGCTCGACCGTCGCATGGTCGCAGCAGGACGCAGATGCCACGGAGGTGACAAAATTCTACGATGCGGTGGTACGACTCCGAGATGGCACGGTCATTCGTGATGTGGAGGTGTCGTACGAATACGAAGAGGGGATGTACGAGCGGTACGTGATCAAGACGCGGGAGGGGACCATCATTCGCAAATTGCCTTCCGAGATACTGGTGATCGAGTCGCATGCACGCACCTTCTATCCGCCGCGGTACAATCCCATCACTGTCGTTACGCCTTGTGATCATCGTTGGCGCGAGAAGCAGTGGTACTTCGTGGAAGCGCGTGCATGGGGGTACTATGCAGGCAAGGATGAATCCGAAAATGCAATCGGTATCGACCAATTCGCGTTCGGCCCCGAGGCGGTGTTCGGGCTGCGCTTCGGCATGTGGGGCATGGGAGTGGGGGCGTCGTATTTTCGCTCGAGGGATATCAGCCGTGTCCCGGTGTTCCTGCACGGGCGTTATCAACTCAGTGCGCATTGCTTCGCACCATTCGTGTATGCGCAGGCGGGAACGGTTTTTGATAATCAATCCGAAGTCACGCCGTCGTTCGGTGAATACCTTTCACCTGCTCCGAAAATTCTGGGCGTCGGTGCCGGATTCGATTATCCGCTGGCGTCATGGCTGGATCTCTCCGTCGATCTCGGATATCGCTATATGCAGCTTCCCACACTCGTGGACTGCGATTGCTCGCCACAACCCCCGGCCACGACGGCGGTGTTTTACAATGAAAGCCACGGTGTGCTTCTGCGCGCCGGCGTAACGTTCTAGGCAAGGAGGCGAACGATGTACTCGCACATCATCACTGTCGTTCGCAGCAGCGGGATAATGCTGCTCGCGATGCTGCTCTTCGTTTCCTGCCAATCCCCAACCGAGACACCTCCGACCACACGGCGTACCGTCACGGTACATGTGGAGGACGCCAACGGCAAGTCGTTGGAGCTCATTCCGGTGCGTATGCTGGAATTGACTGATAAGGAAGCGCGTCAGCTGGAAAGTGCCGTCACCGATCGTTCCGGCGATGCGCGATTCATGGTGGAGATTCCGAGTACCGGCAAGGCGTTCCGCTTCATCGCGGGAAGCGCAAGCACAGGGACAGTGTTCAAGGATGCCAATCTCCTCTGCCGCGATACCGTGCTTGTCATTCGTCTGGCCACGGAACTGCTTCCCTGCGGCGAGGATGTGACCAAGGTGCTGCGCATCGAGGATATCTGCGCTCCGTTGATTACCGGCGAGCGCTTCACCGGAAGCACGGATTTTACTTTTACCAGCACCTGCGCCGAACCCATCACTTATTCCGTGAGCGGGCCCGTGAATTCGCGCGAACTCACGCTCGATATTCTCGACGCGCAGGGCGTGGCCTTCCCGGCGCGAAATTTCACCATTCCCGCCGGTGGACAATTTGTGGTGCGTGCCACGGCCTCTCCAGCCGACAGTGGCGTGCATCGTAGTTCGTTCGTGTTCACCGGTACCGGGCCGGGCGGAGTCACGTCCACCTTGACCTTGATCATCGAGGTGGATGCCCGCAACTGCAATGTCTGCGCCTGTCCCGAGGAGGAAATTATCGTGGACTTCGGCTTCGTTGAGGCATCGCCAACGCAGGGGCGTGGGACGCGCACCGTCGAGCTGCCTCTTAATGGCTGCCGCTTCCTGCGCATCGACAATCTCGTGAAGGAGGCCACACAGAAGGAGCGCTTCGGCATTCCGCCCATTGATGATATTCAGGTGGAGCCGGGAGGGCGATACACGCAAACCTACAGCTTTGTCCCGGCCCCAGGTGATTTCAGCTTGGTGCAGGATACCGTGCTCGTCGAGCATTTCATTGCGGCGGAAAACAAGCGTTGCACCACACGCGTCATTCTTCGCGGACAAGGATGCGGACCCGCCTGTCGTTTTATCGACGACACCTTCGTGAACAGAGGCGGGCAGGAATGGGATTCGCGGATACATCGCATCCGCGTGTACGAATCTGGTGCAATGGAAATCTGCTTCGAGAACACTGGGCAATGCGGCGATCTGGTTCTATCGCAGAGCAATCCCGGCGCTCCTGGCTTCCGCATGATCACGCCCGGACCACTGCGGATCGCTCCAAACAGCACGGAATGTTTCGAAGCGCGGTTCGATGCCGCAGACAATGTGGTTTGGCCGAATGGTCACGGTAAACCAGCGGTGATCAATCACACACTTCCGGTGAGCGTGCAAACGTGCAGCGGGGTGCGACAGGTGAATCTGCGCGTGCTGGTGGATACGCTGCCCGCGCAGTTCTCGCGCTGCATTTATCGCTGGGATCAAAACGGAAACTACGGTTACAATTTCACACCCGTCGAGGGAAAGGGAGAGGATCGCTACGACCCGGCGGTTCTGACCGCACAGGTGTCCGATATCGCCGTGATGAGTGTGCTGCCTGGAGTCTCTGCCCAGGTGCGTTTCCGCTCCGAATGGAAATTGATCAAGACCAACGTGTCGGATGCGCAGTTCAATTTCGACGACATGTCACGAGGGCAAAATGGCTGGACGCTGGCCGAGTATCGCAGTATTACCACCTCACCCCCGCCGTTCAGTTCTCCCGGCGACGCCACGCTGCTGTTCCGCGGAGTATACAGCGTTCGCATCGTTCGTGGGTCGTCGGTCTTTTTCGCATGTATTCGCGTGCGTGAGATCAGTGTTGATCCCGACGGTAAAGAGAAAGTCTGTCTCGATGTGCTCTTCCCCATGATACAGGAGTGAGATATGCGTAATCATGGTGTGGTACCCGTGCTTTTCAGCATCGCCCTTCTGACCGCGTGCGGCAGTGGTGGCGAGATGGTTCAGGATAGACAGGCGGGCAACGCGTCGGACGCCGCCAAAAACGCCAAGGTTTTAAACACATCGGCCGATGAATTCGCTCCGGTGATGTTTGCAGATGGAAATACGGTACTGTGGACATCGAATCGCGAGCAGGGGATGCGCACACGAGTGCTCTCTCCGGAGTTCCGCTACGGTGAAGCCGTGTATGGTGTGAGTCGACCAACACGAGCCGCAACCCTGCAGTTGGACCTTCCTTCCGCATGGTCGAGTCCGGAGCCATTTCAGGCTGGTCGCCTCGATCGCGTCAACACCGGTGCCGTGTATGTGGACGAGTTGTCGCGGACGGTGTATCTGAGTTCCACATATCGTCAGGTTGGAGATGGCGGTGCGGACATCGCGCGGCTATCGATGGATGGTACCGAGGATGCGGTTCCGCTTCCGTCGTTGAATTCGCCGTGGTGGGACGCGCAGCCGAGCATTTCTCCCGATGGCTCTCTGCTGGTGTTTGCCAGCGATCGCGTTGACACCTCTCCGACAGTGAAAGACACCGGGCGTCGGGCCCCGCATCTGTGGGTGGCCAGAAAAAATGGGGAATCCTGGTCCGCGCCGGAACGATTGCCAGCACCCATCAACTCGGAAGCGGAGGAAATGTCGCCGCATTTCGGTGTGGATGGATATCTCTACTTTGCCACGCGACGTTGGCCTGAAGCGGGTTATGAATTAGTTCGCAGTCGATGGGCTGATAATCGATGGAGCGAGGTCGAGCGTCTTCCCGCACCCTACAATTCGGCATCGGACGATGTGTTCCCCTTCCTCAGTGCCGACCGCATGCAGCTGATGTTTTCTTCGAACCGCGAGGGCGGTTCCGGCGGTTACGACATCTGGTATGCGGACATGCACTACTGCGTCCCCCTGAATGTGCGTGTGCGTTTGCTGGCCGCGGATGCCGCAGCGGGGAAAAGCGAAGCGGGTCAAGGCATTACCATCGAAGTCGTGGAAAAATCCTCCGGTGCTATTGTGGCAAAGGGGACCACCGATGCGGATGGACAGTACGCGCTGCTGTGTGGAACCGATGCCGGCACCGTGCGCGGAAGGCAGTTCGGACTCAAAGTGAATACGGAGTATATTGTCCGCGAAGCGGGTAAAACCTGTTATCAGGGTACGGGGGATGTGAGCATTTCCACGCCTCCAGCCGAGAGCATCGGCGATGGGGTGCGCGTGGAGATGGAATTACGCCGCAAGGGCTTCCCCTCGTTCCATGTGGAAAGCGATTCCATTTGGTTTTTTGTCACGGGATACTGGTATCCGAACACCACCACCGAATATGCGCGGCTCAAGCAGCGTCTTGCCGACCCACGTGACATCCCCAATGCGAATTTCATCGATATGACTGGACCATACGAGGACAAGGCGAAGGAAGTGGATGCCTGGTTCGATCATCTGTATGTTGAGATTGAAAAAATGCTCGGCCCGATGTTCGATGATTGCTACGATGCCGCAGACACCTTGGTGATCAATGTCCGTGGCTACGTGGATCCACGAGGCCTTGCATGGGGCAAGTACGAGGACGCGGAGACGGTGCGGACACGCAGTGCGGTGATAGAACCGGGTACTGTTATGGCGCGTCAGGAAGGTAATGTGAAGCTTTCTCATCTTCGCGCGTGGTACTCGATGAAGATGATCGATCGCATGATGAAGGGACGCTCTCGACTGTACACCCAGCTGCGTGAGAACGGGCGCATTCAGATGCAGTGCGATGGAAATTACATTGGGTATGGCGAGAAAGGAAGTACCAGCACCGGTCCGACCGACGATCCCTTCAAGCGGAAATTCACTGTGGAAATGGAAGTCCGCTACGACAAAGCCAAACACAAGCGATGACATGGCAACTCTGGACGTCATGCCGAACGCGTGCATGGCGTCCGCAAATTACTTGCCGAAGCAGCGGGTGACGCTGCTTCGTTGCGCGCTTAATCACACCACCCGGAACTCGGGCTCCCTTCCATCCAGCACTGCAATGAGATTTCTCGCGGCGATCTCGGCCATGCGCTGCCGTGTCCGTACCGACGCGCTGCCGATATGCGGTAAGAGTACGGTGTTGCGGAGTGCGATAAGCTCATCCGGAATACTGGGTTCCTCCTCGTAGACATCCAAGCCCGCAGCAAATATACGTTCTTCACGCAGTGCTCGAATCAGCGCCTGCTCATCCACCACAGGTCCGCGCGCGGTGTTGATGAGTATGGCGCTGCGTTTCATCAGGCCCAGTTCGCGTTCGCCGATGAGATGGCGGGTATCGGGAGTGAGAGGAAGGTGCAGGGAGAGCACATCCGCTTCACGCAGCACGGTATCCAGATCGGAGTATTGAGCACCGAGTTGTTGTTCAAAACTCGCATCGCGCTTCCGATTGTGATAGAGCAACCGCATGCCGTACGCGCCGACGGCTTTGCGCGCCAGCGCTTGCCCGATGCGTCCCGCGCCGATGATTCCCAGCGTGGCACCCTGGAGGTCGTGGCCCAGGAAGAGCATCGGTTCCCATCCACGGAATTTGCCCTCACGCAGCCAGGTATCGCTTTCCACGATACGTCGTGCGCAGGCCAGCATCAGTGCGAAGGCAATATCGGCCGTCGCCTCCGTGAGCACACCGGGCGTATTCGTCACCATGATACCAGCGGCACGAGCGGCCTCCACATCAATATTGTTGTACCCCACCGCGTAATTGCTGATACATCGCAAGCGTGATCCCGCTTGGATCACCTCCACATCAACCGGATCGGAAAGCAGACACAGCAGACCATCAGCATTGGCGACACCAAGCAGAAGTTCCTCCTTCGTGATCTGCCGATCATGTTCATGAACGTGAAGCGTGCAATGAGACCGCAGCAAATCCATCCCGCTTTCCGGAATGCGTCGAGTTACAAATACCATGGGTTTCATAAACGCAGCAGAATGTACAACATGTCTTCCATACGAAAATAACCCACAAATCCGCACGAAGCACACCGCGCCATCGCCCCGCGATCGCGCCATCGCCCGGGATATGCGCCGTAGGGGCGAACCTACGTGTTCGCCCCTACGTCCGCGTCCGCGATTTCATAACCGGCGATGCGGGCGGACACGATGGGGATATCGGGATGGGGCGATGCGGGCGGACACGATGGGGATATCGGGATGGGGCGATGCGGGCGGACACGTAGGTCCGCCCGAACGGGGATCGGAGCTTGTTCCGGGATTGTAGACGATGCAAAAAAAAGGCGGGCATGTGGGCCCGCCTTTTCGGAAATGCGTGCGGTTATTTGGTAACCGTCATCTTTTTCTGTTGTACCTGGCCGTTCACGTTGATCTGATAGATGTACGTGCCGGATGGGAGGTTCTCGGCACTCATGGAAACTTGATGCGCGCCGGCGGGTTTTTCTTCATCCACGAGCTGGGCGACTTGCTCGCCGAGCTGATTGAACACGCGCAGCGTCACATGGCCCGGCTGCGCGAGCTGATAGCTGATCGTGGTGGCGGGGTTGAAGGGATTCGGGTAGTTCTGATACAGCGACACGGCCGTGGGAGTAACGTCGAAATACACGTCCACCATGGGCGAGTAGGCCTGCGTACCGTCGTTGTCCACCTGGCGGAGACGGTACTTGACCTGTCCCACGCTGCGATGCGTGCTGCTGACGTCATCCTGGAAGCTGTAGCTCATCAGCTCGGTGGTGGTGCCGCGACCGGCGACGAAGCCGATGTTTTCCCACATCGAACCGCCATCGAAGCTGCGCTGGATTTCGAAACCATGGTTGTTGGTCTCCATGGTCACATTCCACGCGAGATCGACCTTCTCGCCATTGAGCGTCGCGGTGAGGGTGGTCAGTTCAACAGGGACGGAATTGCGCGAGCGATACGCGGCGATGCCGTTGTTGGACATGAGCACATAGAGAATCACATGCAGTCCGGGTGCGTCGGGATCTTCTTCCGGAGTGTAATACTGGAGTTTGTAGTCCACATCGGCGATGTAATTCTCTTCGCCTGAGTTGTTGTTCAGCGTTTTGTTGCCGAGCTGCGGGGTGGCACCCCAGACGCGGAAATCGGCGCCGGCCGTGGTCACGTCGAGGATACGCGCGGTGGTATTGAGATTCGGCACGGTGGGATCGATGCCGCCTGTGGGCGAACCATCGGCAAGCACGAGGAACTTGCGGCCGTATTCCTTCAACTCGAAATACGCCAAGGGACCGCTGGCACCGGTGATGTTGGTGGACAACGAGCGGTTACCTGTCGCCTGCTGATTGTAGGTCTGCGGCCAAGGGGCGGTGGCCGATTGCACATGCGTCGCCGCAGTGGTGATACGGGGATTGGAATCCATCCACACATCGTGTACGAGCGACAGCGCGGTACCCGCAACGCCGTGCGAGGCGAGACCGGAGTTGGAGTTCACCAGCTTCACAGCCAGGCGGAATTCGAGTTTGCCGCCGCCGGGCACATCGCGATTGGCACGCTGGGCGACCGGACGATTATCCGCGAGGATGACATTCACTTCGTTGTTCCATGCCGGCTGCGTGGGATAGGAACCACCGCTCACGTAAATGCGGGCGCTATCCACCATGTAGGGAGGATCTCCGTTGGTGGGATAGAACATCGCACGTTTGCCGATCACATCAAAAGCATCACCCCAGCGGGTGTAGGTCATTTCACTGCTGTTGAGATTGCCCACAGCGGTGGCACCCGCGTTGAGAGTGGAATAGGCGAGCACAGGCGTGGCCTTGTCATTGTCCCAACGCCACACGCGGTATGGACCCTGGCCGAGATACACGGGATCGCACTGGCCGCTGGGCAGCAGAATGCAGATACCCCAAATCGGCACAACGAGGTTGCCAACGTATATGCGGCCTTCGTCGTCAAGGTCGATTTTGTAGAGTGTGTAGGTGTTCTGGGAGAAACCGCGATTGAGTGTTCCCGGTGTAAGCGTATCCACCGGCACGGGGAGTTCGCCACCTTTGCCTCTATCGGTGTTGTCCGCCGAACGCCCCATGTTCAGGGCCGGTTGGCCGGTCATGGCATTCCACGCGTAAATGCGCGGCGTCTGCCAGAACAGCGGACCGGATACCGAGGTGTGCGGATTGACGATATACACCACGTCGCGCCACTTGTCGTAGGCGAGGCCGGTGAAGGAACGTGCGGGAATCATCCATGCATTGACATGGCTGGTCTGATTCGCCGGAGGGGGAGTGTTGCGCCACAGCTCTTCCCAGTCGATGTTGCCCTGCGCGAACGCCGATCCGGAAAACGCGCCGAACAGCAATCCGAGGAGGCAGCTTGTCGTCAGTAAAAATCTCCTCATGGAATACTCTCCGTGATGGTGAAATATGAGATGAAATCTGCTTTCAGATGTAAGGTGAAACGCGAATGGCGATGTTTCAGCCGATCAATCAACATACCGAAATACGCCAGATCAGTCAAGGCGAAAACAGCCCGGGCCGCGCGAATACACCGGCATAAGAAAAAAGACACGTCAGCGCGACGATTGTTACACGTCGTGCCGTGCTCGACCGCCTGAAGCGCTACCGCGCGATGAGGAAACGCGTACTGGCGCTTCCGCCACGTCCTTGCAGCACCGCGGTGTACAGACCCGCCGGTAACGTGCCGGTTTCGAATTCCAGGATATGCGTGCCGGCGTCCACACGATCGAGCGCTCGACGGTGTACGACCCGCCCCGCCGCATCGATGATCCGCAAGTCGAGAGCCACGGATTGCGCCACGGTGTAATGCAGCGTGCCCCTGTCCGTGACAGGATTGGGATGCGTCGCGTGCATGCGAAGTCCGGTAGGCAGCGCGGCGGACGCATTTTCCAAGGCGGTGGGACGGTACACGACACGTTTCAGCACAATGCCACGCGGATCGAGTACCACGTTCTGCACGGTATTCGCCGGAATATCGGCAAAAGTGAATTCGTGCAATGCTGCCGCCGGAGATTCGATGCGGCGCAGCAGCGTATCGCCGCTGCTGCGGATGATGGCGAGATCCATCGGCATGCCGTACAGCGGGTAGAGCAGCGTGTCCTGCGTTTGCAGCAGCCAGACGCGCAACGGAGCATCGCTCGCATCGATCACGCGCTGCAGCATGTAGGAAGGATATCCGGGTTTGTACACCCAGGGATCGAAAAACCAGCCGAGATCGGCGCCGTTGTGCTGTTCCATCACAGCGCGAAAACTTTCCGTGCTCGCCACATCATAGGCATGCGCACGTCCGTAGGCCCGCAAACCTTCGAAAAACGCATCGTCCCCCATCACATCGCGCAGCATGGCCAGCACCACGCCGCCCTTTTTGTAAATCGTGTAAGGATAATTCGAGGAGGGCGGGTTGCGCGGATAATCGTGCAAGGGGAGCATGCCTTCGAGTTGCACGATCTGCGTGCGATACAACTGCGCGGTTCCACGCACAAAGTCGAGATAGGCCCCCACGCCGCCGCGATGTTCCGCGTACACCATTTCGCCGAATACGGCGAAGCCCTCGTTGAGCCAGGCGTCGCCGAAATCCGAGCAGGTCACCCAATCGCCCCACCACATGTGCGCCAATTCATGCGCCGCGGTGCTGCCGGCCACGCTTTCGGTGGTGAACAACTGCTGCGCGTAGCTGATCATGGTCTGATGCTCCATCGAACCAATCGGGGTGATGCAATACCCCACCTTGTCGAAGGGATAGGGTCCGAATGCGGTGGTGAACGCTTCCATCATGCCGGGAACGGTGGAGAAATATCCGACCGCGCGAGCGGAATCCGCGCGCGGCACGAAATACCACAACGGGAGGCCATTCCATGTGTCTTCCACCAACGCGTACGTGGAAATGGCATAGGTAAACAGGTACGTGGCCGTGGGGTGCCTCTCCACCCAACGCCAACGTGAGATCGTGCCGTCGCCATCGCGACTGGCGAGCACGCCCGTACCCGCCACGGCCAATCCTTCGGGCACTTCGAAGGTGATATCGAAGGTGGCCTTGTCCGACGGAATATCGTTGGAAGGCATCCAGAGGCGCATGAGCGACACGCTGGGTGCGCTGAATCCCACGCCCATGAAGTAGCTGATATCACCCCATTGGCATCCTCCCCACGGATGCGTACCACCCTCGTTGCCCGGATTACCGCTGTACCGCACGCGTACCTCCACGCTGTCGCCCGCCGCCAGGGCAACGGGAAGGGTGATGCGCAGCACGGCATTGTCATGGTTGAATGAGGCAGAGGTGCCCGCCACCGATACCTCGGATACCGCCATGTTCACCAGATCGAGATCGAGCGCGGTTACTGACGTTGCAGCGGCGTTGCGCACGAGTACACGAACATCGCCTTCGACATGCTGCAGCGCCGGTGTAATGCGCACCGTGCCTCGATAAGAGCGCACGTCGACAGAAGGATCGGTGGCGTGGGTGGGCGCAGAGAGGAAGAGCAGGGCGAACATGCCGAGCAGTGCGGTGCGGAAGGAGTCGCGTGTGTTCATGGTGCCGCGTCCGGTTCTACAATGAGGAGTGCTATGTCTTATTTGCGCGTCTGCGCTTTCTCGCGGAACATGGAATCAGGGATGCCTTTATTGACACGGTAATTCGAATAACGTAACACGACGGTGGATTTCTCCGTGGCGGCGCCATTCTCTTTCTGGACCTTCGGTTTCATGCCGGGACGGCGCATGTTCATGGGTGCGTCCATTTCCAGGCGGACTGTCGCCGGCAGGTCGATACCGTCCACCGTGGTGTAGGTGAAATGCACCACCGCTTCGGCGGCTTCAGCAGGATTGCTTTCCATGCGCAACACGCGTCGCTTGACCGGATCGATGAACAGCATGGCGCGCTGCAAAGGAATGGTGTCCGATCGTGCCAGCACTTTCACCTTGCTGCATTGCACGCCGTCGATGGTCTGTCGCCCCTGTACAACGGCGTCGAACGCTTCGGGCGTGAACATCGAGGGCTGGAACATGACCGCCGAGCGCGGCAGCATGGCGAAACCCTTGCTTTCCACATGCATCTTGTCGGGCTTTTTAAAGTAGAGTGTCGCTTCCATCGAGGGGGCGCGCATGCCGGGGATGTTCATTTCCGCCTTGATGGTGGCGGAGTAGTCTTGTATGCGGTCGTAGGATTTCTGCACCGCGCGCAGCAAAGTCCACGCGTCCTGCTCCTGCGCGAACAGGGACGAGGACAGAACGAGCAGCAGCATCGGTACGAAGAGGCGGGAGGGGGAAGTGTGCGACATGAATATCGGCGATTGTTGCGAGACCGAAATCTGCGGAATTATCCGTTACCACGAAAGGGCGGGAACAGTGACCGGAAAAGCAAGAGAGCCGTGGTCACGCGCCGCGTCCGGGCGGCGGAGCTGAGGGATTGCTTTCAGGAAAGAACATCTTTTTTCCTGAATATCAGCCAGGCGGCGATGGTGAACAGCGACCAGAACACCGCGAGAATGCCCATGTCCGATGCCACGGCGCCCCAGTCGAGGGGATCGTCGAAGGCGCGGCGCCATACGTCGGTGTAGGTGGTGAACAGCCACGGACGCAATGCCTCGAAAAAATCGAAGGGCAGATTGCCCAGAATAAAAAAGAGAATGATCACCGCGAAGGAACCCACGATGGGTCCGATGGCATTCTCCACAAACGTGGAAAACAGCATACCCAGGGCTGCCACGATGCACATGGCATAACCCGCCAGACCGTAGCTGAGCAAAAAGCGCCACCAGACCTCCGACTCGGGAATGATGGCCAGGCCGCCTTCGCCGAACATGAGCATTTCGCCGCCGCCGAACACAATGAGGCCCGGTACCACGCTGCAAAACGCGAGGAAGAGCACCAGGGAATACGTGTACAGGGCAGTGCTCGCCATTTTCACGCTGAATATTCGCCCACGCGATGGGGGACGTGTGAGGAGCATGCGATACGTGCCGCTGGTGGCTTCGCCGGCGAACATATCGCCCGCCACCAGGAGGATCAGGAAGGGAACGTGCACGAACAGGGTGTTCATCACCATGTTCGACACGAACCAGCCGTTGAACAGCGAGCCAACGAAGAGGAAGTTCTGCTGCAAACCGCGCGTCATGCCGTCGATCATGTCTTCGCCTGCAACGGAGAGCCCCCAGTACACAAGCGGGATAAGCACGACGATAAGACCGAAGCCGATGTAGGTGCGCAGCTTGCGGTAGGTTTTGAGCAATTCGTAACGGATGAGCAGCAACATGGGCATTCCGTTCCGTGAAAAAGTGCGAGTGCTAGGTCAGTTGTCGCACGAGATTTTTCAAACGTTTCACTTCGTGCTCCTCGAGATAGCGCCATGCGCCACGGCGGAGCCCGGTGAGTGTGAGATCGGCGAACGCGATGCGGTCGAGCTTACGAATGGTGTACCCCAAGGTTTCGATCATGCGGCGCACCTGCCGGTTGCGGCCTTCGCGAATGACGATGCCGATCACATGGCTGGTGGGCGGATCGAGTACCTCGGCATCAGCGGGAGCGGTCATGCCATCCTCCAGCTTCACACCGCGGCGCAGGGCTTCGATGGCTTTGGCCTGCACGGCCTGTTCCACTTCGACAATGTAGGATTTCGGCGCGTGGAAGGAAGGATGCATAAGGCGATTCGCCAACTCGCCGTCGTTGGTCAGCAGCAGTGCGCCCGTGGTGTTGCGGTCGAGGCGACCCACCGGATATACGCGCGGCTCTTCGGGGACGAGTTCCATCACCGTGTGGCGACCGCGTTCGTCGTCGGTGGAGGTGATGCAGTCCTTGGGTTTGTTCAGCAGGATGTACACGAGGTGGCGTTGGATTTCGATAGGAGTACCGCGGACGGAGACTTTATCCTGCGCGGGGCGCACCTTGGTGCCGAGTTGCGTCACCACCTCGCCATTGACACGCACAACGCCGGAGACAATCAATTCGTCGGCCTTGCGGCGGGACATCAGTCCGGCTTCGGCGATGAATTTATTGAGCCGGACAATGCTTTCCTCCTCGCGAATCGTGCCGGTGCGGCGGGAACCCGGACCGGGTCTGCTTCCGGAGATACGCGAATGCGCGGCTTTTCCTTTACCGAAGCTCCTGCGCTCATCGCCTCCGAGCGATTCGCGCGGTGGATTCTTCCGCCAGGGTTTGCCGGTGGATTCCGTCGACGATCGCTTCCAGCCGCCGCCCTGTGCGCCATCGCGGCCGCCATCGCGTGCGCCACCACCGCGGGGCTGCTCGCGCTTTTCATAGGGACGATCGGCATTGCGCGGGGCGTTGCGGTCGTACGGCCGTTTATCCCTGCCGCCGCTGCCGGCGGGGGCACTGCCACGGTGAGGTCTTTCGCCATAGCGGCCCTGGACCTCGCCATCTCCGCCACGCTGCGGTCGTTGCTCGCTGTCGCGATGTTCAGCGCCACGCTCCTCGTTGCGGCCACGCCATTCGCCACCGCCGCGTTGCTCATTGCGGCCACGCCATTCGCCACCGCCACGCTGCTCATTGCGGCCGCGCCATTCGCCACCGCCGCGCTGCTCGTTGCGGCCACGCCATTCGCCACCGCCGCGCTGCTCATTGCGGCCACGTCCTTCACGATCGCCACGATGCTCGTCGCCGCCACGGCGCAGTTCACGGTCGCCACGATGCTCGTCGCCGCCACGGCGCAGTTCACGATCGCCACGATGCTCGTCGCCGCCACGGCGAAGTTCACGGTCGCCACGATGCTCGTCGCCGCCACGGCGAAGCTCACGGTCGCCACGATGCCCGTCGCCGCCACGGCGAAGTTCACGGTCGCCACGATGCTCGTCGCCGCCACGGCGAAGCTCGCGATCGCTGTGGTCATCGCGCTGTGATCGATGTGTTGATCCTTCGTCGCCGCTTTGCTTACGACGGTAGACTTTTCCTCCACCGGGCTTCGAACCCTCATAACGCCAACTATCGGAGCGCGTGCCTTCTGGACGCGAGCCGTCATAACGCTCACCGCCGGGACGGCCGCCACCGGGCCGCTCACCGCCGGGACGACCGCCACCAGGTCGTGATCCTCCGGGCCGACCACCACCAGGGCGCGAGCCACCGGGGCGTCCACCACCGGGACGCGAACCTTCGGAGCGCCACCCATCAGACCGTGAGCCCTCGGGACGCGAGCCACCAGGACGACCACCACCAGGGCGCGAGCCACCGGGGCGTCCACCACCGGGACGCGAACCTTCGGAGCGCCAGCCTTCAGACCGTGAACCCTCGGGGCGCGAGCCACCGGGACGTCCACCACCAGGGCGCGAGCCACCGGGACGTCCACCACCGGGACGCGGACCTTCGGAGCGCCAACCTTCAGACCGTGAGCCTTCGGGGCGCGAGCCACCGGGACGTCCACCACCGGGACGCGGACCTTCG
>Ga0208041_1000379_pt1 | contig 45646 bp, 32 predicted proteins | sample AD_SCU002_MetaG_FD_184453 | JGI IMG/M metagenome (GOLD analysis project Ga0208041, IMG submission 184453) | Active sludge microbial communities of municipal wastewater-treating anaerobic digesters from China - AD_SCU002_MetaG (SPAdes) (version 2) | ecosystem: Engineered > Bioreactor > Anaerobic...
CCTCCTTGCCGGGATTGTAGCTGCCCAACTGCAGATGAGTAATGACGTCTCCTTCCATATATTGATGAAAGAGGCCTTCCCGAATTACTCTTTGCGCGGGAGTTATATCCGCGGCGACATTCAACTGGGTCGAGTTGGTATAATAAATAGCTCCTTCGGCGATGTCTCCCTTTACGTAACGGCCGGCTGCGGGAGAATAATATTTTAAATCCAGCCGGGCAAAACGGTACGCCGTCGTTTCCGCCGGTGACTGCTCCAGAACAAATTGCATTGAACTCTCTTTGCTCCATCTTGCAGCTTCGCTTTGCAAATATTCGACAATTTTTAAACCAAACGCCAATGCTTCCGGCGTCTCATGCAACTGCCTGCCCAGATGGATTTGCACCAGTTCATTCAAACCGGCAAGCCCGATAATATAAAAAGCCCGGTTCATTCTCAGATAGGGAAAGCCGTCGTTGTTCATCGCCAGCGCGGCCAGCGGCCCGTCATCGGCATGGGAAAGAAGTTTCTCTAAAAAATCTTTTTTCTGCACATGCGTCTTTACGGCGACAGCGGTAAACTCCCGCAGCAGCTTCCACAACTTTTTTTCGTCTCCGGCCGCCTGGAAAGCGATGCGCGGCAGATTTAAAGTAACACTATGAATGGCCGCGCTGCGTATCAGCCAGGGTTTATCCAACTCGTCGGCAAAGCATTCCTTATTCTTTCCGCAGGATTTGTGGCAAACAAAAGAAGAGGCATCCGCTCCCCGATCAAAGACAAAGCACATATTCCCTTTGAGGCTGGCCACTTCACAGGCCTGCTGCAGTAATTCGGATGATCCTTTTGCCCGGAAAAAATCTTCCGTCAGATGCAACAACGGCCGCGGCAGAATGAACGGCTTTTCCGTAGCATCCCCTTTTTTAAACACTTCACAAATGGCCCGGGCAAAACGCTGCGCATCCGCTTTATATTCTCCATAGAGCTTACCGGTCGGCTTCCCGCCGGGACCGATTGCCGGCAGCTGCGCCCAGTGCGGCGGCACTTCATAGTAAATGTGAATGTCGGTATAGAGCGCCTGCCCGCCGCGGGTGGCGGAAAGCTGCGAAAACTCATAAATCAGCATCTGCGCAAACTGGCGCACTTCCTTATCGGTCATGTGGACAAGGTAGGGGGCAAAGGAAATATTAAGCGCATCCCAGCTTATGGTGCCGGTAAAATGTCCCTGGAGAATCGCGCTGAAACGCACCATATGCGCCAGCAGGACTTCCGCATGTTTGGCCGGTTTGGCGGAGTTGATCGCCAGCGGCAGCTTCAAACCGTTCAGTTTCAAATATTCCAAAGTCTGGCAACAGCTGTAGGGTCGATCAATGTAGCCCAGACCATGAATATGAATGTCCCCGGCGGCATGCGCCTCGCCCACATCCGGAGAGAAAACGTCATAGAGGGAAAATTCCCTTTTAATGCCTTCGGCAAAAAGCAGATTTGTGCCTTCGGGAGAATGCGGAATGCTGGCGTTTTCTTTGTTTTGATGCAGGATCAACTGGCGGACATCGTAAAGGGGAAAACCAAGCCGGCCGTGAAGTCGGCGTTCCTTTTCCAGTCCTCTTTCAATGAGCCGGGCGTTGACCAACTCACGGATCAGGGCGGTCGTCAGCACTCCGATGCTGGAAGAAAAAATCTGTTTTTCCACTTCCTTTGATATTTCCTCGGCCAGCAAATAGTCAATCTCCGCTTCCCGCACGAGTGCATCAACGATGCGCTGCCGGTTCCAGAGGGCAATCTCCTCGCCGGAAGTATGGACAAAAAGGGTCAAGTCTGTGGTTTCAGAATCTTCGGTCATATCAAACATTCGTCGGAGTTATCGTTTCCTGTGCTCCCAGCGCCTTTTCCGCAGCGCGGGAAAGTGCTTCATCATGGTCGTGGTTTAAGGCGAACACCCGGAAATGCATCACCCGGGCGGGAATAAAACGGAAAATTTCCTCCAGTTGCTCCGGTGACGTAAAGCCCGTAACCGGATTGAATATATTGATCCTTTTGCCGGATTCGGCCATGGGATTGAGCGGCCGCGGGTCCTGAGTCGCCAGATCGACTCGAAACAATATATTTTTCAGTTTCGCCGGCAGGTATTCCCGGATCTTTTTTTCATAATCCTTCGCCTGCGCAAAGCCGGTACCGCGATGAATCTGCGCAACGGATATTTCCGTGGAAAACGACATTTTCCATTTTACTTTGCGGTCGTAAAGCTTTTTCCATTCCCTGGCCAACTTTCTTTTTGTTTCATCTTCCTCCGTCAGCCAGCATTGCACTTCATTGAACAAAGACCATTCATCGCAATGCTGATATTCATCCAGATTTTTCAACGGATTGTCGGGAAAAAGTACAGTCATCGTATCGTGGAAAATTTCCTGCAGATGCAAATCCAGGGCGCGGGTTGTGCGATGAAAATAGACGTTGCTGTACAGATTTAAACGGGCGTTCAGAAACCGCCTCATCGCCGACATACCCGACTGATGCAGGGTGACGCCCTCCTCGGTGAAAAAAGTATAATATCGCAGACGGGGAATATCGACCATATCCAGCGAAAATCCGGTCATATAGGCGTCGCGCTGAACATAGTCCAGATTGTCCACCGTGTAGATGCCGGAAAACAGTTGACAGAGCAACTGCAGCCAGCCCGGCTTTTGTTTGTCCCGGATTTCCGGCATCTTTATCAAACAGGCCACCTGCCGGGGATCCAGAACTTCCCCGTCGGCCAAAGCGCCGGAAGGGCTGCGCCGAATGTGCGAGATAATATTTCCGAGCTTTTTTACGATAATCTGCTGGCCGATTACTTCATGAGTCAGTCCCCATTTGCTCAGATAATGTTCATCAAAGAAGTGTCCGTAGGGACCATGCCCCACATCGTGCAGCAGTCCGGCGATCCGCATCAATTCTTCGATGTAATGGAGAGACGGTACGTCGCTGCATACTTCGCACAAACTGGGATAGAGGTGCCTGGCGAATTCACCGGCTACATGCATTGTTCCCAGGGAATGCTGAAAACGCGTATGCTCCGCCGCCGGATAAACCCAGCGGGCGCTCTGCAGCTGATAGATGCGCCGCAGCCGCTGCATCCAGGGGGAATCAATCAGGTCTTTTTCCGTTGTTTCTTTAAGAGCGCCGTCCTGCGGCACTGTAAAAAAGGCGTACTGATGAATCGGATCGGCAATCAGCGCCATGCCTTTATAGATATCAAGATTAGGGGAGACCGTTCTTTTCATGGCGGACTGTTTACAACATTCCGCAAAAAAGATCAATGTTAATCAGGACTTTATTACCTCGGCAAATAAATATAGCCATAATGGTATTGATGTGATATACAGTATTCATGGAAAAGATAGATGCACGCAAACATAGTCCAGAAACGCAATATGAGATCAGGAAACAAGTTATTCGACTGCGAAAACGGGGTATGGCAAACAAAGTATTGGCGGAAGCGGTTGGGATAAGTGAAGGACGGGCCAGCAAAATATGGCGAAGGTACATCAAGGAGGGTAGCAAAGCCATTGGTTTGGGCAAACGTGGTCGCCGGACGGGAGAGAAGCGAACCCTGACGACGGAACAGGAAACTCAGATGAAACGCGCCCTGATTGACAAGACACCGGATCAATTGAAACTTCCCTTTGCTTTGTGGACGCGGGACGCAGTGAAACTGTTGATCAAGCAGCGATTTGGCATTGCGATGCCAATCCGGACGGTTGGGGAATACCTCAAGAGATGGGGATTCACGCCTCAGAAACCGGTGAAACGCGCCTACGAGCAGAGTTCGCCGGCAGTGCAGCAATGGCTGATGACGGATTATCCACATATTGCTGCTCGGGCAAAAGAAGAGAAAGCAGAGATTCATTGGGGTGATGAGACGGGCATTCAGACAGGTGCAAACCTTGTTCGCGGCTTTTCCCCAAGAGGAGAGAAACCCGTGATCAACCTGGTTGCCAAGAAAAGTCATGTCAGTATGATTTCGGCTATTACCAACGAGGGTAAAGTTAGATTCATGATGTACCGGAGTGCTATGAATACCGATCTTTTGATCACTTTTATGACCCGACTGACCAAAGATGCCGGGCGCAAAGTATTTCTGATTCTGGATAACCTTCGTGTTCATCATGGCAAAAAAGTTAAACAATGGTTAGAAGAGCATAAAGAGCAGATAGAGGTTTTCTATCTCCCTTCCTATTCGCCGGAACTAAACCCGGATGAATACCTGAATGGGAACCTGAAAACCAAAGTTCACTCAGGGACGCCGATACGAAATCAGAAAGATCTGGAAATGAAAGCACTCTCATTTATGAGAACCCTCGCTAAACGACCGGCGCATGTTCGCAATTACTTTAAGCACCCGAAAGTTGATTATGCCGCTTAAAATTGACATATTCAATTGCCGGAGTATTAAGTCATTTTCATGCTTCGTGGTGTATCACGGTGCATGACCGTTTTTTACGAGGTTGTCACCCTAAAATTCCTTGATCTTAACGGATTTAGTAGTATTATTTATAACGTCAATAAAAATATTTCGGTCATCTGTTGAACGGGATAATGGTGCAGGTATGGATGAAGTGATTACCCGGATCATGGAACTTGAAAAGCTGTGTGCAAGTGAAGTCGAACAGGCCGAAGCAGACTCTTTAAAAAAAATTAAAGAATACAAAAAGACTCTTGAAGAAAAGAAGAACAAGGAACACGCCCTGATTACATCCGCAGAAAGCACCAGACTGACCCAGGCGATAGAGAAAACAAAAAAAGAAATCGAAGCTGTTTCCGCCGCTTTAAAAAAAGAAGCCGAAAGTCGCCTTCAGGATTACCGCCTGAAGGAAGAGATCAAAGAAGAGATAATTTCCATCCTGCTGAAGAGTTGATAAGTTCAAGATGATTTCTGTGCTGCCGGAGCGGAAAATCATCTTCTTGAAGCACTTATTTAATTGATCGGGGCCAGGAACTATGCGCAATTATGCCGATAAAGTTAATCTCCACGCCCGGATACACGCTCTGAGAGGCCGTCTGCTAACGCCGGCAGATTATGCTTCGCTGATCAGAGCACAGCAGGCAAATTCGCTTCCGCCTTCCCCCGCCTCAGATCTGACCGGAGTCAAAGAAGCACTCTTCCGGGAACAGATTGCTCCCGTGATCGGACTTGCCTTGGCTTACGGCCGCTATGCCCCGCTTTTCCTGGCCTATCTCCGTCAATATGAAGCCCGTAACCTCTCCACTCTCCTGATGAAAGCAGCAGGCCGGCAGGGCGAAGAATTATGGTACGATATAGCCCCCTTCGCCATCCTGCAAAAAGATCTTCTGAAACGGCAGTTATCATTGACAGACATAAGATCGCTGGTCGCCGGATCTTACCTGAATGATGATTTCAAGGATGCTTCCGGCTACAGACGGATGGAAATCGATGCGGATATTTGTGCTGCCGGCAGCCTTTATCGCTTTGCGCGATTTCTCTCCGGAGAGAATAAAAGCGATTTTCAGAACATGATGCAAAGAAGGATCGCCGTATTGACGGTGCTCTGGTCTTACAGGCTCCGGTGGCACTATCATTTCAGCGAAGAAAAAATAGAACTTTATATGCATAGATTTCATGATCTTTTCGACGGCGGCGCCAAATCTCATTTTCGTATCATTGAAGATGTGCAAAGCAGATATCTGGAACAGTTGCGGAAAGAAGGCGGCAGAAAACCTTCAGCGGCGGACATCGAACGCCATCTGGAGGGAAATTTTTTCACCTGGGTTTCATCAATGTTTCACCGCGATTTTCACTCCATCTGCTGCGTTCCGGCCTATCTGTGGCTTCTGCATTATCAGATTCGCAACTTGTTTCGCATTATTGACGGCCGACGCTTCGGCTTCTCCGCCGAGGCGATCCTGGACAAACTGATCTGTTAACCGTGAGGGCGGATATGTTTGTAAAATCAGATATTCGCAAAATAACCATTGCCCTGGAAAAAGAATTCTCCGCCGAAGTATACCTAGCGCTGGGCAGGGCGGGCATTATCCATCTTGCCCGTTTTGAAGAAAAAGATTTCGCGACGGATGCGGGTATTCAGGCGGAGGAATCGCGCGCGCGGGAGATTATCTCGTTCACCGATTATGCATTCAACGCCCTGCTTATAGAGCCGGAAGAAGCCGAACAGGCGGCGCAGCCCCTCAACCCCGGTTTCGATGCGGCGCTGGCCTTGAAGTTGAAAAAAACCGTCGAACGCGCGGTAAAGCTGCGTAAAAAGATTTCGGAAGAGGCGGAAATCGTCGCCCGGCGCATGGAATACGCTGAAGCTCTCAACAGGATAGGCGTTGATCCCCTGATGATCGGCCGGTCGCATTTTGTAAAAACGGTTTTTGGAACTGTCGATGACGCTGTCGGGGATATCCCCAGTTCCAGGCAATTTATGATCGCCAAAACGGGCAAATATGTATTCGGTTTGTCCTCACCTGCAGATTTCCCCGCAATGACCCTCTTTTTGCAGGAATACGGATTTAATGACCAGTCCGCCGACATTCCGGCGGTTTCTCCCGACCATCTTCAGAAACGCAGCTGGACACTGCGGCGCCGCGGCGAAATTATCGACGATTATATCGTGCATTGGAAAGAGGGAAACAGACCAACGCTTCAGCGGCTGAGAAACGCTTACACAAGCTATGGAGAGATGCTGAAAGCCATGCAGACGTCCTTCTTTTCAGCCCGGACGATGTTCATAACGGGCTGGATGGACATGAGGGATAAGAAGCGGCTGGTGGGAATCCTCCAGGAGATTTGCTCCGATAGATTTATCCTGGCGGAGCGCAGAGATCCCGATGCCCCGGTTCGCCTGCTGAACGTAAGATGGCTGCAGCCCTTTGAACTGCTGGTAAAAACCATGGGCATGCCGTCCAACAGCGAAATTGATCCCACGCCGCTTGCAGCCATTACTTTTGTAGTCATGTTCGGCCTCATGTTCGGCGATCTCGGTCAGGGGCTGGTTCTCCTGCTGCTTGGAACGGCGCTGAAAATGGTTGGCAGAAAAAAAGTTAAGGAAAATCTGGAGCAGGCGGGAGGAATCCTGATTGCCTGCGGCAGCTCCGCCGCCATCTGCGGGCTGCTCTACGGAAGTGTTTTTTCCAGCGAACAAATCATTCCGGCGCTGTGGTTTCATCCCACCGCTCAGATTATGCAATTATTTACAACGACCATCCTGATGGGAGTGGTGTTTATCGTGGCCGGTCTATGCATCAATATTCTTAACAGCTTTCTTAATGCAGATTACACCGAAGCCCTCTTTGAAAAGCGGGGGCTGTTTGTCCTCATTCTCTATGCTGCTGTTGTTGTTTTTGCCTTAGATTACCAAAAGACAGGTCAGCACCCCGCAACATGGTCCATCGTCGCCTTCATCCTTTTGCCCCTGATTATTTTTTCATTCAGAGGGGTACTGGGGGCTGTACTTTTTCAGAAAACAAAACCGGCCGGCATTGCGGAATATATTGTTGAAACAGTCATGGATGTTGTGGAGATCGTCCTGGGCCTGTTTGCCAACACGATATCATTTATCAGGGTCGGAGCTTTTGCGCTTTCCCATGCGGGATTAAGCATTGTCACTTACACGCTGGCGGGCATGGCCGATCCGGCAATGAAATCCGCGGGTGCAATAATTATTATTGTCGTCGGGAATATCTTTATTATTGGTTTTGAAGGTTTGATCTGTGGTATTCAATCTATGCGTCTGGAATACTACGAGTTCTTCGGTAAGTTTTTTCAAGGGAACGGGGTTGTATTTTCTCCTTTCACCTTAAAGACAAAAGCATCGGAGGTGTAAGATGACCAAAGGTAAACTGTCAACGTTTTTTGTATTAACCATGCTCATGAGCGCTGTGTGGTTCCTTCTTCCGGTGCTGCTTTATGCAGCTGAGGGAAAAGCGGCGATTGTAGAAGCAAACGGGGTAGGACCTTATATCAGCGCGGCGCTGGCTGTGGGGTTGGCCTGTCTGGGCAGCGCCTACGCCGTTGCTCGCCTAGGTTCCGCCGCCATCGGCGCCTTAACTGAAAAACCGGAACTGATGGGCAAAACACTGGTCTTTCTCGGCCTGGCCGAAGGAATTGCCATTTACGGCCTGATTATCGCCATCATGATTCTGAACAAATTATGATAGAAAAGATATACATATTAGGCGACATCCATACAGTAAGCGCCTTTCGCCTTTCCGGAGTAGAAGGCGTGGTTGCGGATCAGAATGACGCCCAGGCCAGACTAGCGGAAATGCTCGCCAAAAATGACGCCGGAATTATTTTGATGACCAATCATCTGGCCGCCGGTCTTCGGGAAAGAATTCAAGAGATCAATCTTCATATGCCGAGCCCGGTAGTTATCGAAATACCCGGTATCGACGATACGGAAGGTTTCCACAGGTCGGCTATGAGCTATATTTCTGAAGCGTTGGGAATTGCCTTATGACCATTTCGCCGCTGGAAAATTCTATTCGGGAAGAATTTCAACGCGCCATCGCCGCCATCAGGGAGAAAGAGGCTGACGAAATACGGCGTCTGGAAGAAGCTTACGCCGCCGATCTGGAGAACTTCCGGAGGCAGACCGGGGCGGAGACGGAGGCTAGGCTTCAGCAGGAGATTTCCAGACTTTCCAACAGAGCCGTTCTCGAACGCAAAAAACTCGAACTGCAAATCCTGGAGCGGTTCATCAGTCATTTGGTGGATGAAGTAATGAATGTCATCAGAGATCATCCTCTCTACAAGCAATTCGTTCTGGATGCCCTGCTCGATACTGCGGGGGAAATTCCGACGGCTTTAGAAGTAAGGCTTCACCCCGAAGATCTTGCTCTGGAAAATGATATTTTGGCATCCCTCGCCGCCAGTAGAAAGAAGGATATTGCAATTAAACCGGATCCGGCCATCCGCTGGGGCGGCTGCCTGATTTATGACGAGGCGGGAGGCCGTATTTTCAATCATACTTTGGATAGAATATATCACAGGAAGTCGCTTATAATTCGACAGAGGATTGTGAAGATTCTGACGGATCATAAACGTGGCAAGCAAGAACCGCCTCCTGCGGCGGCAAAATTGTTAGACGAGTAATTTCTCTTGTAAAAGAACAAGGGGTTGCAACCTCTTGTTCTTTTACAAGGCTGTGAATAGACGCGGGTACAAGGTTGGAACATGGATGAAATATTAACCGGAAAAGTAGTGGCGGTGAACGGCCCCATCGTCAAGGCAAGGGGGCTTGCCGGAATAAAAATGTTCGACATCGCCGAGGTCGGACCGGACGGACTTATCGGTGAAGTAATCAGGCTGATTGAGGATATCACCATCATTCAGGTTTATGAGGACAATACCGGCCTGAAACCGGGCGATGATGTAGTTTCCTACGGCCGACCGCTTTCCGTTCTTTTGGGGCCGGGGCTCATCACCAATATATACGACGGTATTCAACGGCCCCTCGTCGGCATCGCCGAGGTCTGCGGCAGTTATATCCGCAAGGGAATAAAACTACCCCCGCTGGATGCCGGCAAACGCTGGCAGTTTCAGCCGCTGGTGCAAGCCGGTGCGGATGTCGAGGAGGGAACTGTTCTCGGAGAAATCCGGGAAACCCCGCTTGTTGTGCATCTGCTGCTTGTTCCCCCCGGAGTTTCCGGTAAATTGACCAGCATCGTTGCTGACGGGGCCTATACGATAGAAGATGAAATCTACACGGTGGACACGGGTACACAAACATACAACGGAAAACTGGCCGGTTACTGGCCAGTGCGCAAACCACGCCCCAGCCGCATCAGAAAGAAACCTTTCGTTCCCCTGATCACGGGCCAGAGAATTATCGACACGTTTTTCCCCATTGCCCGCGGGGGAACGGCGGCCATCCCCGGCGGTTTTGGAACGGGTAAGACCATGACTCAGCACGCCCTGGCGAAGTGGTGCAATGCGGACATTATCATCTATATCGGCTGCGGTGAGCGCGGCAATGAAATGACGGATGTTCTCACAGACTTCCCCAAACTTATCGATGAAAGGAACGGCAGGCCTCTGATCGAGCGCACCGTTATGATCGCCAACACCTCCAACATGCCGGTTCCCGCCCGGGAAGTGAGTATCTACACCGGCGTGACCATCGCCGAATTCTATCGTGACATGGGTTACAGCGTGGCGGTGATGGCCGATTCCACTTCACGGTGGGCCGAGGCCTTAAGAGAGCTTTCCAGCCGCCTGGGCGACATGCCGGCTGAAGAGGGATTCCCGCCTTATCTTGGCACAAGACTCGCCGAGTTTTACGAACGGGCGGGCCTGGTGGAAACACTCTCCGGAAAGGAAGGCGATATCACCATTATCGGCGCGGTATCGCCTCCGGGAGGAGATTTTTCAGAACCCGTCACCCAGCACACATCAAGATTTGTTCGCTGCTTCTGGGCGCTGGATAAAACACTGGCCGATGCCCGGCACTACCCTTCGATCAGCTGGATAGACAGCTATACCGAATATCTCCCGGATATTGAAGACTGGTGGAAAGATCTCGACAGCGATTGGCTGATCGTAAGAAATGAAGCAATGGACATTCTGCTGGCCGATCATCGACTGGAGCAGGTGGTGAAACTTGTCGGCAGCGACGCCCTGCCGCTCTCCGAGCAGTTCATTCTCTTTTGCGCGGAAGCAATCAAGAACGCCTTCCTGCAGCAGAATTCCTTCGATCCGCAGGATAAGTTTTGCTCTCCGGAAAAGCAGCTGAAAATTCTGAAGGCTCTGCTTTATCTTTACAAAAAGGGGCTGGAGCAGGTGCATGCCGGGGTATCCATTAAAGATATCGCTTCTCTGGATGTTGTTGCGGAAATAGTGCGGCTGAAATCCGAAATCCCCGACAAGGAACTCGCCAGGATCGACGACTACATAAAGAGGCTGGAGAAGGGTTTGGCAGCCCTCACAGCAGCGGAGGCAGAGGTGTAAAATGGCGGCGGAAATAGAATACACCAATCTTTCGGGCATTTCCGGTCCACTGATCTTTGTGGACGGAGTCAGGGGAGTGGGCTATGGAGATATTGTCGAAATCCGCGACGCCTCAGGCGGGGTAAGAATCGGACAGACGCTTGAGGTGGATGAAGGGCGGGCCGTAGTCCAGGTGTTTGAGGGAACCGGCGGGCTTTCAGTCAGCCGGACAAGGGTCACCTTTGTGGGCAAGGCCCTGGAAATCCCCGTGAACCGCGATATGCTGGGCAGGGTTTTTGATGGTCTGGGAAGGCCTATTGACGGAGCGCCGCAGGTGATTTCGGATAAGATGATGAATGTGAACGGCCTGCCGATAAATCCCTGGAGCAGAGAATATCCCCGGGACTTTATCCAGACAGGAATATCTGCGATTGACGGAATGAATACCCTGATCCGGGGACAGAAGCTGCCGATATTCTCGGGCAGCGGCATGCCGCACAACCGCATTGCCGCCCAGATCGCGAGGCAGGCCAGAATCCTTACCGCCGAGGAAGAGTTTACCGTTATCTTCGCCGCCATGGGCGTGAAATTCGATGTGGCCAGGTTCTTCATCGATTCCCTCGAGGAGTCGGGTGTCTTAACGCATTCCGCCATATTCCTGAGTCTTGCCGATTCACCTTCCATCGAACGTCTGATCACTCCACGCACCGCGCTGACGCTGGCCGAGTATCTCGCCTTTGAAGAAAATATGCATGTGCTTGTAATCCTGACGGACATGACCAATTATTGCGAGGCCCTGCGCGAGCTTTCCAGTTCGCGCGGCGAAATCCCTTCCCGCAAAGGCTACCCCGGCTATCTTTACAGCGATCTCGCCTCTGTATACGAACGCGCCGGAAGGCTGAAAGGCTCCCGGGGATCCATTACCCAGGTGCCGATCCTCACCATGCCCAGCGACGACATTTCCCATCCCGTTCCGGATCTGACCGGCTATATCACAGAAGGGCAGATTGTTCTGGAGCGCGAGCTTTTCAACAGGGGGATATACCCGCCCATCGCCGGTTTGCCTTCGTTGTCCAGATTGATGAAGGATGGCATCGGGGAGGGACGGACACGCCACGATCACAGCCAGGTTGCGGCCCAGCTTTTCGCCTCCTATGCGAAAGTCAAGCGCATACGGGCGCTGGCCGCTATTGTGGGTGAAGAGGAGCTTTCCGAACTCGATAAAATCTATCTGAAATTCGGAACGGCATTTGAGAATATTTTTCTGAGCCAGTCCTACGAGGAAAACCGCACCATCGAACAGACTCTGGATATCGGCTGGCGGATGCTGTCGCTGCTGCCCCGCGATGAACTCTATCGCATCGCGAGGGAGGATATTCAAAGATACTATATACCTCAGCAGGAGAAAGATTGATGCCGCAAATAGAGCTTCCCCCCACAAAATCATCGCTGCGTAAACTCAAGGATGATCTGGCCTTCGCCTATGAGGGGTATGATCTTCTCAACCAGAAAAGAGAGATACTGGCTCTTGAGATTGTCAAGAAGATCAGCGCGATAAGAGAAATTGAGGCCGATTTCCAGGAAGCCTTAAACGTGCTTTACGCCGGGTATCGGAATGCAGCTGTTGATATGGGCTCCGAAGCCGTCACTCTTCAGAGCTGCATGGAAACCAGGGGCTATTTTCTCAAAACGGATTTCACCAAACTTATGGGCTTGAAGCTGCCCGATATCCAAATCAATCTGAAAACCTCCCGCCCGGTTGCCTTGCCACAAACAACCGCCGCTTATGATGCAGCAAAGGAAAAATCACGCCAGGCGCTGCGGATGCTTGCCCGATACGCAACTGTTACCAAGTCGGTCATCGTGCTTTCCCGGGAGTTGAAAAAGGTGCAGCGGCGTGTGAATGCCCTGGAGAAGATTTTCATTCCTCAGCATGAGGAAGCAAAAAAGTACATCACGGACAGAATCGAAGAGATGGAGCGCGAGGAAGTTTTCGTCAAGAAGCTTATCCGCGAGCGTCAGTCCGTGTAATTTTCATGGTTGAACATCCCGGAAGCCGGAAATGCAGCCCATCCGCCACTTTCTCCAACAATGAATGGAGGATAGGCTGCTAAAAAGAAGCAACATTTTTTTAATGCCTGCCCCTACATGGAAAATTCAATTAAATGAACTCTGCCGGCATTGCCTGTAAGCGTCGGCCCAGATTAACAGAAAATGTGACGCTCTGCACTTTTGCCCAGCCGAATATCTTATTTTCTTTTTCCCGGCGGGACAATCGTGAGGTTATAGGTTACCTCTGTTTCAAAATCTGGAGCCGCAGGATCACCGACTAATCCACGAAAATAGATCACGTGCTGCCCCACGGGAAGTGGTGCAAGCATGACCCAGTAGCCGTCTGATACCGCCGGAGCATAATCTCCAGCGGGCGCTCCGAACTCGGTGAAGAGCGAGTCAGGCGGCACGGTCAAGACAAAGCCTCCATCCGGAGACTCCGCACGATAGCTCGATAAGTTCTGCAATGGAACGCCGTCGATAGAGCACTCTAAAATACTCACTTTATCAATGAAATCTTTTGCCTTACCTCTCTCACCTCCACCTTCCTCTGCTGCAAAAAATGTGTTCACAAGGGGGAAAAAGATGAACTTCCCGGGTGGCACGGCACAGGTGCGTTCCGCCCATCCTCCAGGGTCTCCGACACCAGCGAGGAACCAGATATGGCCCGATTGTTCAGCGTCACAGTTCTCCCCCGTCTGGTCATACATGGGGTTGGTGGCTGTTGGACGCACCACCGCCCAGTTCCACCAAATATCGCCCCATTCGCCGTATGTTTTCCCGAGCACCTTGGAATGCGGCGGCAGGACACCCGGATTGTAATTCTTGGCATAAACTTCCGGTACTGCCAGAACGGCGAGGATAAATGCCAAGAGAAGGCCGGCTGCTATTAACTTCTTTCCTTTCATGATCATCCCTCCTTTTTATTGTCGAGTACCTTTCAGGGCGGATTAAAACCCGCCCCCTCCATGCTGAACAGTGCACAGGCAGTGCAAGGGGTCAAATCTCAATTCTTGACTTCTGCCGCGTGTGCTTCTTTATGACTTCTATCCCGGATATCCTAACTCGACTTACATCAATAATGAAAATTTGCATCCTGTAATACCCTGTAATACTTATTAAACATCCTTGGATACAATTTTTTATTTTAAATTTTTAGACCTGATAATATAAAATTACAACATGGATTTAACTGATTATTATTGGATAAGTCGGTTATCTATTGTCTGATGAATGCAGGTGAGCCGGAAGTACAAAGTTTCTCCTTAAATACACGAACCGACGGCTGCAAACCCCGGTTTGCACCGGGGTTTGCCCGGCCGGAAAACCCTGCCTGATTTGGCAATGGAATTAATGATTTTCTGTCTGTGCTTCGACCAGGCTGCCGCCGATATATTTTTTACGAAGCCTGGGTTTTTCGATTTTTCCGGTCGGATTGCGCGGCACATGGTCAAATATGATTTTGCGCGGACGCTTGTAGCGCGGCAGATCGGTGCAAAACTGCTCGATATCTGCTGCGGAACAGGAAAAACCAGGCTTCAGTTCAATTACCGCCGCAGGAATTTCGCCCAAACGCGGGTCGGGAAGTCCGATTACCGCCACATCTTTGATCGCTTCGTGTGCGCGCAGAAAATCCTCAATTTGCACCGGATAAAGGTTCTCGCCGCCGCTGATAATCACATCTTTCTTGCGGTCGACCAGATAAACAAAGCCGTCCTCATCCATACGCGCCATATCACCCGTATACAACCAGCCGTCTTTAAGCAGTTCGGCAGTGGCTTCCGGATTGTTGTAATAGCATTTCATCACGCCGTCACCCTTTACACAAAGCTCGCCGACATCGCCCTGTTTTACTTCGTTGCCTTTTTCATCCACGATCTTCAACTCCCACTTGTAGCCGGCCTTGCCGATGGCGCCGACCTTGTGGATGTTTTCAATACCGAGATGCACGCAGCCGGGGCCGATGGATTCCGACAGGCCGTAATTGGTGTCGTAATCGTGCTTAGGAAAATATTGCTTCCATCGCTTGATCAGGCTGGGGGGAACCGGCTGCGCTCCGATGTGCATCAATCTCCACTGATCAAGTTTATAATCATCAAGTTTAATTTCACCTCGTTCGATAGCGTCCAGAATATCCTGTGCCCACGGAACCAATAACCATACTATGGTTGTCTGCTCATCGGATACCGCCTTGATTATCCATTCCGGTTTGACGCCGCGCAGCAGAACGGCCTTGCTGCCGGCAAGAAAGCTGCCGAACCAGTGCATCTTCGCACCGGTGTGGTACAGAGGAGGAATGCACAGGAAATTGTCATCGCGCGTCTGTTTGTGGTGATTCATCTCCACCTCGCAGGACATGGTCAGGCTGCGGTGCGCATGCAGAATCGCTTTGGGAAAACCGGTGGTTCCGGATGAAAAATATATCGCAGCGTCGTCATCGTCGGAAAGCGTAATCTTCGGAGCCACGGAGGAACAGCAGGCCGTGAGTGCATAATAACTTTCGGCAAACGCAGGGCAGTCCATCCCCAGATAGAGCCGCATTTTCACATTGGGAATTTTTTCCCGGATGGCGTCAATCTTATCGGTAAATTCCGGCCCGAAGATCAAGGCATCACATTCGGCCAGATCGAGACAGTATTGAATTTCATCATCCGTATAGCGGTAGTTGAGCGGCACCGCCAGAGCGCCGGTTTTCAGCACGCCGAAATAGATCGGCAGCCATTCCAGGCAGTTCATAAGCAGAATCGCGACTTTTTGCCCCTTTCCCAAACCTCTTCCCAGCAAAAAGTTGGCGAAACGGTTGGCTTTATCGTCAAACTCGCGCCAGGTCATTTCCCGCCGGTATTTTTTTTCGGGATCTTTTTCGACAAGTTCGTAGTTTTTCCAGTCTGGTTGAATTTCTTTTATTTGTGGATTGAGTTCAATCAGGCTGACTTCTTCACCATAAAGGGCGGCGTTGCGCGCCAGAATTTCTGTGATAGGCATCTTTTTATTCCTTCTGATTCTGATTTTTTATACCATGATTATTCCCTTTTCAATCAAGGATGATATCGCGGCGGCCGGACGACGGCGATGCCTGCGAAACATGCTTCGAGGCAACCGACGACGCTCCGGACTTATGCAGGGCGTTGCCGCCAACAAAGGTTGCGCTTGATTTGAAGCTGGAATTATTCGGGAATTCCGTCAATTTTGGCAGTAACTTACTCTGACACGGCAGGCAAGATACGAATTTCGGGCCGGCATGTCAAGAATGTTTTAAGAACTTATCATAGTGTTCCGGGGATTTATTGTGAAGGGTTAGTCGCCCAGGACAACGATGTCGCAGTTTAATTCAATTGCTTTTGTGCACAACATGCGCAGCTTCTCCAACACGCCGAGCAGCGGGTCTTTAGCTGTTTCCACCTTGAGAACGTTCTCCGCCCATAAAGGCCACCTCGGCAACCGGAGCCTTACCATGATGTTGCGGCGATGCCGTTCCATTAGTTCCGTAATTGCAGATCGAATATTTTCTGCCAGCCGGACCACACGATGTGCTGCAATCCGTGAATCGGCGTAAGGATCAAATACAAAGCTTCCCTTGGGTACATCGAGCATTTCCATCAGAGGAATTGCGAGCTCATCTTTTATTCCCACTTTCAGATCACATTTCCGGTCACCAAGAAGCCAGTTCATTTAATCTTCCTCGATGTCCTCGAGCTCCAGCGGACTGCCTACACCTGCCTGAACTAAATCTCTTATCGCCTCTCGTTGCTCCGGAGTAAGTGTAACGTGTTCTGTTTCCTCTATTTCCCTGATCACCTGTTCGGTTGTGCTGTTGATAATGCGGTCTATGTCGAGCAGAAGTTCTTCTCCTTCATTAAGACTTCCACCCGAAAGCGGATTTAAAAAGTCCAATATCTCTCCAACCCAGTCAGTCGGACGGTTCTCCTCGGCTTCAATCCGTTCTCGAATTCTCTCGCTGGCGCCGGCAGCATGTTCACTAAAAATAGTCACTGCTGCTGCGGTCAAACCGACCGCCATAAACCGGTCAACCGGAAATGCGGTTACCAATCTGCCTGTCTCATCAATTATAACCCGCAGAATTCTTTCTCCCCTTGTGCCGATTTCACGACCAAAATCCTTTTCCACCACATAACGAAATTTCCCGGGTGTTCTTGTCGCCTGCCGAAAAACGCGAACACCTCCTTCCTCGAGAACTTCTTCAGCGCCATGCCTGGTCGCCCTGCGGGCGAGTCCAATTCCTTCCCGAATTGTTCGAGAAACTAAATCGCGGATCGCCCGTGGATTTCTGAAAATTGAATGAACAGCTCTACCGGCTATTCTTCTGCCGTGCCGGGCAATGTGCTTAGAAATTGCATTCGTTGTCCGTCTTAAAAGCCAGGAGCCGGCTCGAAGAAGTACGCGCACCGCGGGATGCCCCATCGGCTCGGTAACGGTACCGGGAAAAGCGACATGGAAAGGAAGACCTTGAGCAAAGAGAGTCTCTGCATTCGTTGCTTCTCGCTCCCTCATACCCGCTTCTACCGCACGCCCCGGCAAATTAGCCTGGACCACATGCGTCATTTCATGAGCCATTAATGCCGGTGTAACAGGTGATCTTCCGAAATAAATATGGTTGCCGATAGTGATTCCATCCGCTTTTTGGGCGGTTGTAAGTCTGTCCGCAAATTCATCATGATGAACATAGACTCTTGGCGGCGCTGATGCATGTTGACTGAACCACTCCTTGATTTTGTCCTCCGGCAGTTGCTTTCCCTCCGACATATTTTGCCAGTGCTGCAGGACATTACCGTCAGGATAGTAATTACTAAGGCGATCAACCGCCCTTTTAATCCGGGGCCTGCTTTCACTTTTTTCAAACCCCGCATTCGTGTGTTCATGCCGACTGATGTCGCCGTACAGCAGATCGTTCGCATCCGCATACAGCGTCAATGTTTTTTCAATCTGTTGATTTTCTACTTTCTGCGGAGTTTCAGACTGGACCGGAATTCGGCTGAAGTCGTATGCAATGCGGGGCAATGCCCTGATCGAACCGTCGTCCCGCTTTGCAAAATTCTCCTGGAGCAACCGCGCTTTGGTCCGATTTCCAATACTCCGTTGCGAGCGACACACAGATCCCTCTCCACAGTCCTGCTTAAAGTTCCACTGCTGGAGGATGGCGGATCCGCTGGGAGCATCCGGTGATACGGCTTTCGGTTTCCCGATAACTTTACGCATGCTCGAACTCCTTTCGCTACGTTCTTTGCCGCTGCCCGGGCAATAAGTGGAAACATTTCCTGACTACTGTTACATATCTCACAGAGAGCATCCCTTGTCAATTGATAATCTCTGTTATATCAGCTACTTCAATAAGAGAATTTTTTCTTATCTTTCCACAATCAAAAAACAAAGGCGCTTCCACTCAGGCCAAGGCTGAAAATATCCAGACAACGCCCCTTTCCCTTGTAATCATTGCTGCAGCTGGCCTTGACTTTGTCGAAATTTCTCATCCCCTTCGGTTCATTTAGGATTTTTTTGTAGTGCTTGTATCTTCACACGCTCGTCATACAATACCCCTTGTTTTCTATGTTCAAACGATATATAAAATTATTATGTGGCTTTGTCGCAATCATAATGTCGTAAAGTATTTATTAAATAATTAAGTTTTGCAAATATTCCTGACGCATTCAGGTTTTACCGGCTCCTCACATCCGCTAAAGCCTATCAGTTTATCGGATTCCAAATTTTTAAACGTATTGCCAGACATTTCAGAAAAAAAGACGCAGTATTAACAAAATAAATATCTTTTTAATTAAAAACTTGCACGAAGGAGGCAAAAATGCCCAATAAGATGTCTGTGGTAATCAACACCTTGGCAAAAACAGGGGTGGATCCGAAGAAGGACCAGTTATTAAGTGCAGAAGGAAAATGCGAGTCCGTCGTCGAGATCTACTTGTCCAGCTCAAATCCCCGGCCTACTACTCTTTTCATTGAAAAATTCGCTGACGGCGTCAATGTATACATTAACGAACCTGTCGTCATGAGTTTCAAGAATCTTCAGAAGCTGCTTAAGGAGCGCGCCTCGATAGATATGGAAAAGCATGACGTGCTGAAGCGTTTCCTTAACGCCACCAGCGTGTCCTGCAACGCCTTTTACTACAAGAAGGAAACCGACAAAGACAAAAAAGAAAAAGTCACCTTTCTCATAGAATTTGCGCTGGGTTTCCATGAAGATGAAACAGGAAAGGGAGGTTTGATATCGTCTCTGACAGGGTGTCCCGAAATAGAAAACCTCTTTGACATCAACGGTGTATCGGTAAGCCTGATTCAATGCAAACCCGAGGATCGTGATGTTTTGCAAAAATACGCCGCTTCATTGGTGGCGTCCGGCAAGCCGCCGGCCATACCGCCGCCCCCGGAAAAACAAATCGAAGATAAGACCGCTGAAGACAAGCCAAAAAGTACAAACCCCGAACCGGGCAAGTAACAACCGGCAATAAATTCATCAGACTGGAGAGCAGAACCGGCGCTTAATTCTTTTTGATCAGGCAAAATGGCTTATGGCGGACACGAATATTGAACTGACTTTTCAGGGCAGCATTTTCCGGAAACCGGCGGCCCTGGCCGTCACAATGGAGGAAGGAAAACTCGCTCAGATATTCGGCGGCGTGGCGATTAATGAACGTTTGTTTTCCCTTCTACTTGACCTGGAAGGCGACTTCGGCAAGGAAGCCGGCATACTCAAACAGTTGTCCGGAGACGTCGTCCTGGAAAAATTCGGGGTAGCCTACAGCAGGGATAAGTCGGTACAACTGGGGTTCATCATCAAGATCGGTGTTGGCAGTTGCCGGTTCACCCTGCTCAAAGGACTCGAAAAAGAGGGTGGTTTTATTGTCGGAGTGGATTTGCACTCCGACAAAGAGCTTGCCCTGCCGAAAAATTTCCTTTCCGGAATTCTCGGCGACATAGCCGTCGGCGGTCTCGGGTTTTACTACGCCAGCAAGCCCTTCAAAAAGATAATTTTTTTCGGCGGCGATGACTTCAAAACGGAAGATCAGATTCTACCGGAGAGTCTTCGTCAGCCCGACGGTCAAAAATCCTTTTCACCCCTTAACTTCCCGCGGGGCATTAAATTCTCCGCTGAAATTTTCATCCGCGGCGTCAATATCCTCGAACAACTGGAAAAATGGAATGAAGAACTTACACAAACACAGGAAAAAGAGCTCCCGACACCTGTAGAGCCCGCCGCCGCTCACGATGAAGCGGTGGATGCCCTCGCCAAAGGAGCCACCCATTGGATTGAAACAAACAAATCGATCGGCCCTTTGAACATTCGGCGTGTCGGATTGAGCTACGAAGAGCAGCGCATCGGCATCAAATTGGATGCCGGGCTGCAGCTCAGCGTTTTGAATCTGTCGCTGCTGGGTTTGGGTTTAAGTTATCCGATCAACAAGTTCACAACCAAACCGAAAGAAATCTGGGAAAATCTCGAATTTAACCTGGACGGCGCCTCTATTGCCTTTGTCCAGGGCCCGCTCCGGATCAGCGGGGGACTTCTTCGGGTCAGTAAAGATCCTCTGCAGCTTGACGGGACGCTGCTCATTGCAACACCGCTATTCACGATTGGCGCTCTCGGCTCGTACGCCAACTTTCACGGAACACACTCTCTGTTCATTTTTGCAGCGCTGCAAAGGGAGCTGGGTGGTCCTGCGTTTTTCTTTATCACGGGCCTGGCGGCCGGTTTCGGCGTCAACCGGGCGCTGAAACTGCCGACAATCAACGAAGTCCAAAACTTTCCGCTGATCAAAGCGGCGACTGATCCCGACTATCTCGGCACCGATCTCGATTTAAGAAAAATCAGCCGGAAACTCGGTGAATACGTCTATCCCCTCGAGGGTAACTACTGGGCGGCCGCAGGCATCAAGTTTACATCCTTCGGCCTGATCGAATCTTTTGCCCTTCTTTCGGTTTCCTTCGGCAAGCAGTTGGAAATTGCCATCATCGGCGTATCCAAAATCCGTATACCCAAGAAAAATGACGCCGCCGCAATTGTATTTGCCGAGCTCGCCTTCAAGGTTGTCATTGCACCCTCCAGCGGTCTGTTGAGCTTTGAAGCCCGGCTGACCGACAATTCCTATGTTTTGCGCCCGGACTTCAAGCTGCGCGGCGGATTCGCTTTTTACTCCTGGTTTGCCGGAAATCATGAAGGAGACTTTGTCATTTCCATCGGCGGCTATCACCCACGGTTCATCGCCCCCGTTCACTATCCCCATCCGGACCTCGTCGAATTTTCCTGCAAGATCGGCAATTACATCGCCATCAGCGGCCATTGTTACTTCGCCCTTTGCCCGGCAGCCATCATGGCCGGCGGCGGCCTCAGCATTGTTTATCAGATGGGAGGAATCCGGGCCTGGTTTGTCGCTCAGGCCGATTTTCTTATTCAATGGAAGCCGGTCTACTATGATGTCGCGATCAGCGTGGCGATTGGAGTTGCCCTGCGGCTTCATCTCGGCCTCATCCGCATCAATCTGTCGGTGGAGCTGAGCGCAGCGGTAGCGCTGCACGGACCGCCCCTCGGCGGAAAAGTCCGGATTTCCCTGTACATCGTGACCATCGAAATCGCCTTTGGAGAGGCCAGACGCACGGCGCCGCCGCTGCTCTGGGATGATCCCGATACGGAGAAATCTTTTGTTCAATCGTTTCTGCCCGGCGCATCGGAAACAACCCCGGAGAAAGATTCGCAGCCGTCCCCCCGGGTGACAACAATCACAATTGTGGATGGACTGCTGAAAGAAAACAAGGCTGGCAAGGCCACAATCCCCCTGGTTGCACCCCAAAAGCTGGCTTTGAGCGCGCGCACGCTGGTTCCGGTCACCGCTGCGACATTCAACGACTATGAATTGATTGATGTTCCCCAACCGTCAATCGGCGGCAAAACACCGGCAGGCGCACCGCAAAGGCTGATTTTGCAGAAGGATGAAAGAGACCAAAAAGAGAAGCTGGCATTGTCTGAGCCGCAACACCCCCAGGGGCAACCCGCGAAATTAGGCGTCCGGCCCATGGATAAAAATTCTCTTTATTCTTTCCTCGAAGTCAAACTGGAACCCGCAGGAATTACATCCCCGGAGGCAAAACATTATCTGGACCAATATCTGGATGTTGCCGTCGTAACCAAAAGCGTACCGCTGGCCCTGTGGGGCGCCACTCGCCTTAATACACGCACCGTTCCTAGGGAGCAGATGATCGACAACGCCCTGGTGGGCTTCGAAATCCGGACCAAAGCCGGCCCCCGCCCGTGGGAAACGCCCGCGCTTGATTTAAAGGTGCTGGCCTATGACCGCAGAAAAATAATATTCGACTGGGGCACCCCCGATCCCGCGGCGTCTTTATCCGGCGTTGCGAAGACATTGGCCGATACCGTCAATGCGGATAATGTCAAGGCGAAAAGAGCCGGGATACTGGGCGTGCTGGCGAAGGACCGCAAGACTATGCAGCCGGAAGATATCCGGCTCGAACAACTGCCGGCAAAAGCTCAGTTCATTTTTCAGGATATGCCGGCAATGGCCCGTGTCGGCCAGTATCCGCCGCGAGGTTATCTTGAAGTGTAATTCCATGATAGCGCTTGATTTAGAATTGGAATAAAACAGGGAACCGCCATGACTGATAACATTAAAGAGTACGCTCCTCCTGTCTCCGTAAAGGCGGGGCAAATCCAATTTATTGAGGCCTGCCATCCTCCTCTGGTCGCGGGCCGCTATAAACTGCACATGAAGCAGGTTGTCCGGGAATCGGAAAAATCAGAGACAAACTGGAATTTGCAGCCCTATGAAGCCGGCCTGCAGTTTGACGTGGATGCGCCGCGCTTCGCCCTCGATCCGGCCGACATTCACTCCGTCTACCCTCCGGTCGATCAGACCGGCCGTTTTGACAATGCCCTGCCTCATGTCGTCTTCACCCGGCGCACCCTCCCCTGGGAACGAACGCTGGATACGCGCCCGCCGGTTCTGGGCAGTCCCTTTCCCCCGTGGATGGCCCTGTTGCTGGTTTGTGAGGAAGAACTGCTGATTCCTGAATCAAAGGGAAAAAAAGAGAATCGTAAATACGAGATCCGTTCGCTGCCCGTTGCCGTCAAGAACGAGGATAAAGATTGTCTCCTTTACCCCGCATCTTCCGGCGTTCTCGTCCCCGAGCTGGGGCAGCAGGAGAATTCCTGCGATTGGCAAAATCTCTACGCCCGGAGTTTATGCATGGCTTTAGATCTTCCAGTCGAGCTTTTCCGGGCCATAGCACCGCGCTACAACGATTTGCCGTACCTCGCCCACGTCCGCCAAATCGACACCGGCGACAAGGAAGTGCTGGCGGTCAACGACAAAGGCTGGTTTTCCCTCGTTATCGGAAACCGTCTTCCCCAGCCGGCTAAAGACCATTGCGTCTTTCTCGTTTCCCTGGAAGGTCACCTGGAACGTCTACAGGAAAGCTGGTCTGCGGCATCCGGTCAGTTCATTCGCCTGGTTGTCCTCGGCACATGGAAATTCAGCTGCGGAGAAGCAAATGATTTTAAGGCGCAGATGAGCAGCTTGAAGCCCGATTCGCTACACCTTCCCTTTGTATCCGGCCCGGATAAACCGGCGCCATCCGCTGAAATTGATATTGTCAATGAAGCATACTCCCGCGGCTACACGGCTTTCAATCACGCCCTGCGCCACGGGGAAAAAACCGTGTCGTGGTACCGGGGGCCGCTGGTTCCCCTGAATTATGACAAACCGCAGCAAATTCAGGAACCGGTTTCCTGCGTCGACGAACTTTTGCGCTACGACCCGGACACGGGACTTTTCGATGTGACCTACGCGGCCGCCTGGCAACTCGGCCGCCTTCTGGCGCTGCAAAACGCCGGCTTCTCCCTGGCGTTAAACCGGGCACGAAAGATGATTCGGCAGGAAGCCGAACGGCGGATGCGCGCAGCGGAGATCAACGAACTGAAAGAAAAACTGCAATTGCCGCCGGAGTCTCTAAATCTGGAAGAAAGTTTCATGACGGCATTAAACAACGATATCGGCAAAAAACTGCTGGATGCCCTGAATTTTAAATCTGGTGAAGAATGAAAAATGACGAACTCTGATCCCCTAAAGAAATCCGGACAACGGTCCAACAACCTGCTGCAGGACATACCCGAAGAAAAGCGAAAGGCTGTTCTGGACGAAGTATCCTCGTGGCTGGGCCGGCTCGTACTCCTGTACGGCGTGCCCTTTCATTACCTGATTCCCGACGGAGAGATGCTGCCGGGAAATGCCGGCCAAGTGAAGGGGTCCCTGCGATTTTTCTTCCTCGACCCCGTCTGGATTCAATGCCTCGTACAGGGTGCGTGCAGCATCGGCAACAACGGATATGGAGATTCCATCATCAACAATGCAATGAATCAGTGGGTGCAACCGGTCAGGCCCGCAGGAAAAGATCACGAAGGACTCGCCAACCAGAAGGCCGCATCAATCCGCGACCGCCTGAGGCTGGAGCATGAAAGTGTCGCCCTCCCCGGGGAAGATGCCTGCCTGGATTGGCCTTTAACCGGTTTCCTTTTGCGATCCCCGATGGTTGAGGGCTGGCGGGGATTGGAAGTTATGGCGTACAAATTTAATAAAACATACAAGGATCTGCCGGAAGAAGAAAAGAAACGGTTGTTGGATGATCTTTACAAAAATAAAGATAACTTAAAAACGCAGACCGCGTATAGAGAAAAATATCTGGAATTGATGAAGCCCCTGCGCATCGAACAGCTATCCAAAGACGTCATGCTGGGCATCTTCAATGGTATTATCGCTGAACTGGTAATTCGTCAGCCGCAGGAAGGCCTTCATTTCGGGGTTACCCGTGCAGCAGGCTCCCTCTCCTGCACCAGGGCGCTGCGCGAACTGGGCTACAAACATCCCGGGGAGGCAGGCGAACTGCTGGTTGACAAGGATGATAAGCAGCTGGTCCTGCCGGTTTCTCTGCGCGAACCGGGAGAAAATCCAAAATATCCGGGGGTCGTCAATATCGCCGCTACAGCCGCCGCAATGAAAGAAATTCTGTTGAATGAAGGCGCTCTGCAAGAGGGCAGGTTCACATCGGCGGAATTTGCCGTCGAGATGATCGAGGCGGCCGGAGAATTTACTTATCGTCTGAACATTAAATCGTCGTCATCAAGTACGAAAGCATAATTATGAGCACTCGACATCTGTTGGTTCCCGTTAATGTTGAAGCCCTGGCCGTCGGTGAAAATGCCGGCGACAGATGGGTCAACCTGAAGCCTGATTTTCGGGAAATATACAGCCGCAATAAGGTTCTCGGCAGTCAACTGGAAAGGCCCGTATTCAGTCCGGTCAGCAATCTGCACAAACCGGGTGTTCATCTGCACTGGGCTCTGCCGGATGGATTAACCCACGGGACAGCCGAAAATGAAGGCGACGTTCCGGACTTTCCCCTCATTCCCAACCGATGGCTGGTTGTGCGCATCTGGGATCAGGGGAAATCCGGCCAGCCCGACTGGACATCCAGAGCCTGGATCATTGAAAGCGATACGATTACCGATGATGAAGAAGCCAATATTTGGCCTGTGCCCGACGCTGAAAAATTAAAGCAGCCGTCGCAAAATCCCCAGGACTACTGCACGTTCGTCGGGAAAGTATATGATTTGCACGACTGGCAGGGGGAAACCAACCCGCCCCGGGTGGACATAACGTCCATCGGCTACGGCGACCCGTCATTTGCCGCCTGCTATCCGGCCTGCCGGGGAATCCTCGGCTTTCACGATTATGACTTCGCCGGAATTCGTGCGGACGCAGAGTTTACCTACATGGTTGTCGGCTGGTACTCGGCGCCTTCCCTGGATCCGCTTTGGAAAGCCTTTAATCCAGCTGCAGATCGGATGAAAAAAGTTCCTTTAAAGAAGAAACTTGACAACCAGCTGGCGTCTCTGACTGAATTCTTGGAGAAGACAAAGTGGACTTATCCGGAATTTCAGGCATATCAGGAAAAGACGGATACCGTAAAAGATTCCGGCGCACAAATCACCGGGCTTGCAGACATTATTCCCGCGGCTATCCTCTGCCACGGATTTATCGAGGGAGTGAAATGGAGCAGCACTGCAAAAAACGGCGCTCCGGCGGGTAAAACCTTGCATGTCGCCATCGCCGATACGGCGACAGAAGCTCTTGCGGCCCTGCTGGAAAAAGAATTCGGCGGCGATTCGGCAAAACTGCTGGCTCTTTTTCAATATGACCTTCTGGCTGATCTGGAAAAACCGGGGGGAGATTTGATCGTCGAGAGAAAAATTCATGAGCGATCCTTCCGGCCGCTCCAGCGGGGCATTCGCTGGGATCTGCTGCAGGACAACTACTTTAGCGACAGTTCTTTTTCCGAGGGCGGCTCGCCTCCGATTCCCGGAGATATCCGCCTGCTGCTCGCCAAGTTAAACGCTCTGCAGAGGGAAATCAACTATCAGAAAAGAAACGCAAATTCCCTGCAAAACGAAATTTATGCAACCTGGTATAAAAAGGTGCTGGCCGCAGAACAAAAAGACGAGCTTTCGACCCGGCTGACAAAACTCCAGGCCGGGCTCACTGAGCTTACCGAGAAAATCGCCGCGCTGGAAAATACTTCTGCGGCGCAGCAGAAAAAAATCACGAAGAAGCTGAAGGCATTTCTCCCCTGCTGGAAACTGCAGCAATTTAATGAACCGGAATTCTGGAGGCCCAACGATCCCGTCGTCCTTCTGGCCGGCGAGGCATTGCAGCGGTCTTCCCGATACGGCGAAGACGGCCGCTTCCGCGACGATGGACGGCTTCTTTGCCGGCTGAGTGGAACAGAAATTACCGGCATCAAGGTGAAGGTCCCCCGTGCGCATCAAGATGTTACGTTCATTCCTGTTGATCCTGGCAAGCACGAAACGGACGAGTCTGACGACTATTGGCGAAGACCTTTTGATGTCGTTGCAAAGATTCCCGTCGATTTCCACCAGGAAGTTTTTGCTCTACTCAGAGAAGCTCTTCTGCTCTCCCTCGATTCTAAAAGGGCCGAACATATTATAACGGCAGTCTACAAAGCGCTTGATCCGGGCGTTCAGCACGATAAAGAAATAGACAAATTGTCGGACAGTCTTCTCCGTCAGTATCTAGAACGATTATGGGACGACGCCCGCAATCCGAAAATTAACGATTTCCCGCTTCGCCGCCAATATAAATATGGGCAGGATGACTGGGAAGCAGAGTTTATCGGACAGTTCCCCTCGCCGGTCACAAAAAATTCGTGGACGGGAAATCCCTGGCTCCCGCTCTTTCTGCAATGGCAGGTATGCTGGGTTACTGATGCATCCGGCACACCGGACGCTTTGGGAAAGTGGATGTCGAATGGCCGGGATTTCTCCCGTGAAGAAGGATTTCCCCCGGCAGATGAGAAGAGCCCGATATACACAGGCACTTCCATCCTGACACCCGGCGTCGCGCTGCATTTGAGCGAACGCCTGCGCCAGTACAACCTGCTTCACGAAAACGAACAACTGCGGAATATCCAGACCGCCGTCAACTCCTTGAATATTCTTGGCCAGAGCCTCGGCGGTTTCACCGATCAACTCCTCCTGCGCCGAAGCCATCTGGAATTGCGTCCCCTGGACCCCGCCCCGGAGGACGATGCCTTTGGCCCAAAATTGGCCGATGTCTACGAGACGGTAAAGGACATTGACTGGCTTTCACCGATGCAGGAGGGAACTTTTTCCCCTCTGCGCGCCGGTTGCCTGATAATGCAAAAGCTCTGGATCATCGACGCCTTCGGCCAGTTCCTGCCGCTGGAGGAAGAGCATCCCGGAAACGGCATCAAGGCAGTCTCCTCCCGGCGCCTGCGGGGTTCCGGCGGCGCTGTCCAGCTCCAGCCACGGCTCGCTCAACCGGCCCGTCTGGCCATACAATGGATTCCTTCCGGGGATAAGGAAAATTTTAATCCGGTATGCGGGTGGATACTTCCCAACTTTTTAGATAAATCACTGATGATCTATGACGCCGGGGGCTGCGCCCTTGGTGCGCTGCAGGTTGTGCAGAAGAAATCCTGGTCCGGCGGCGCCGGCGGTATTGATGAGGAAATCGAAAGTTTTCACTGGATCGATATTCCCGGCAGCCGCGACAACTTCTTCGGCGTCTCCCCGCAGAAGATGGAAAACCCCCTGACCCCGGATACCAACCCCCACTTGCGCAACTTCGTCACGGGACTGCTGCCCTTGTCGGAAGGCTGCGGGCAGAGGTTTTCAGCACTGCTCAACAGTATGAGCGAGGCCCTTTCTCATCTGTCTGCCGGCGGCGCCGGCCGCAATCCGAATCTGGCTTTGCTGATCGGCAAACCTTTTGCTCTTGTACGGGCTGCTCTGCGTCTGGAAGTTGACGGCAGACTGGCAACGTCTCCGGACGGTCTGACCGGCGGCATCGAGAAAATCAGGTTCCCCCTGCACCTGGGAAACCGCCGTAAATGGAACGATCTCTGGCTGGGCGATGACGGCCTGGCGGGATATTTCCTCGACAATAACTATAAAAAATTCTATCCGGCTTTCCGCCTCATGGAGAATAGCGACAGCTACAACATATACGACAATTCACAATTGCACATCTCCCTTGCCACCCCCCTGAATCTGACTCTTCTCCTGGATCCGGCCCGCGGATTCTGCGCCTCCTGCGGCATCCTTCCACAGACGGCGTTTTCTTTTCCTCATCAAGATATCGCGGATACGCTGGAGAACAAACAGGCCCTCTTTTTCTGCGGACCGGTCATCAACCCCGCAAGCAGCGAAGAAATGCGCATGCCTCAGCCATCCGACATATACGGACAGTGGTCGTGGACGCATCATCCCGAGGTCATGAAATGGGGTGAAACGGCAATCAGTGATGTGGAACGGGAGCAAAATGTATTTCCGGATTCGCCGCCCCGCATCGCCGAGGGCTGGTTGAAGCTCGTAACCGCACCGCTCGAGATTCGGGCTTTTACGATTCAGGGGGAAAACCCGGTCGACGAAAAAACGGCCGAGTCGGACACGGAGCATCCGCTTCCTGCCTGCTTCATAACAGCAGACAAAAGTATTACTCTGAGCTGGTCTGTGACCGGAGCGGATGAAATTGAACTGAGGATGGAGAAGAGAGAGAAGGTCATTCGCCTCTTCAGATCACAAAGCCATCCCCTGCCCACACAATACAAAATTAACATAAGTGACGATGCCCTGTTTACTCTGCTGGCCCGCAGCCGGAAAGAAATTGCGGCCATCAAAAAAGAACCGGCAGCGGCGGCAAAATCGCTCAGGGTGACCGTGCTGCGAAAAGAAAAATGACCCCGGACTGGCGGCAATTTACAACGAAATATTTCAAGAGGCTTGTGCAATGGAACAACAAATCAATTTAGAGGCGAAAATAACGGACGTCAAAGAAAATTCCCTCCGGGTCGGCATCTATCCGCAACCGGCCAATGAATTGACGCTATTGATTACCAACAAAGGAGAACAGATCAGTAAGACAGGCAAGAGACCGCCGGATTTTTACCTGAAATGCCGTTTGGGCGATGAAGAGGAAGCCCTGTTTTTAAACCGGGATGAAGCCAAAAACTGCACGATCACGGTGCCTTACGGCTGGTCATACAACAGGGCATTCTCCCGGGATGATGTGGGCAAAGACATCTTTTGCCTGATACTGCATACGGAAAAAACAAAGATTCTGCAAAAGGATGAATCTTTGAAGATAACACTTTCGAATATCATCTCCAAAACGAGGCCCGGAAAAGCCATCCTGACTTTTGAAACTGATTTGTTAAAAGATCATCCCGCAACGCTGACTTTGCTCAAAACTGAAAGTAAAACGAGCGAACCGGGCATCATCTATTTCATTTCGGAACCGGGAGCGGGAACACAAAACTTTCCCGGCGACAGTGTCCTTCTCCGATGGCGCATCTCCAAGTTGGAGAAGGTTAAACTTTATCCGACGGGCAGCGAAGAATCTCCGCTTATCGCCGATGCTGGGGAGGAAGAAGGAGCTGTTAAGGTTGACCTTAATTATTCTTCTGATGTAAATTTTACTCTGGAAGGATACAGCGGTAATAAACGTTTTGAACGGAAACTGCAAATCAAGGTCCTGCAACCCGGCTGGTACGATGTGAAAAATACTATCCATAAAGGGCATCCCGTCTACCCGGAGAGAGGGTCCGCCGATTACTATGACCTCGAACCCACCCTTCTTCTGAATGCCAATGAAGTAAAGCTTTACGGGATCTTTCGCTATACTTTTCAGGGCAGGGAACGGGCGCTTCTCCTGGAAACGCGAGATCCGTTTGGAAACTGGAAATTTGTGACGACTTCCGTTCCCGAAGAGGAAGGCTACATTCCGGAAGGATTTTCGACCAGTCCCGGATTATATTTTGACGACAAAATCTGGCTCATCGGAGGCAGCCAGATCGATCGCGATCAGTGTTCCAACGGCGTCTGGCGTTTAGATCCGGCAACGCACAGATGGGAAGACTTCAGCCCCGGAAGCGACTCTCTCCACTGGAAGAGTCGTATGGGCCATGCGGTTGTGGTCTTTGAAAACAAAATCTGGGTCATCGGTGGGCTTGACGAGGCGGGTAACGCGTTGAACGATATTTGGGCGCTCAATGCGGGTAAAGACGGCGGTAATAAAATATGGACCTGTCTGCAGGAGGATGATTCTTCGGAAAACCTACAGCGCTGGAAGGGACGCTGCCTCTTCAGCGCGGCCGTGTTGGACAAAAAAATATGGATCTACGGCGGCGCTGCGGCGCCCTTCTCCCGGACATTGTACGACGATGTCTGGTCGGCGGGGTGCAAAGCGGGTGTTTTGGATAAATGGGAGCAGCAAAACGGCCCCAAACCGGATGCCGGTTTCAGGGCGCCGCTTGCCTCCTGCATGCAGGTTTTCGACCAGCGTCTCTACCTGTTTGCCAAATTCAGCACTCTAAACAATGATGAAATCGACACCGTGGAGGCCCGCGCGTTTTGCCTGGAGACAACGCCATACTACGCCTGGAAAAGAATCCTCGACGAACATCTCCAGGATTGGGGCGGCAATACAACGTCAAGCTGCCAACTGATCACCTGTCGGAAAAGAATGCTCATCGCCCGGGCATTGAGCTATGAGACAATCAATCCTGTAATGAAGATATACGTGCCGCCGTTGAAATAAAAGCCTACCAACAACATTTAACCAGGAGCAAACAATGAAAACAAAAATGGCCATTTTCCTGACTGCGATTTTTCTTTGCCTGTTCATGGCATCTTCCGTAGCCGCACAGGGCGGACAGCAATTGACCAGGACACTGCTGCCGGCCGCCGAAAAATCCGATCCGCCGCCGGATAAAGGCAGTGCGAACCTGCTCTGGATCCAGGCCGAACCGGCAAAGGAAATCTTTCTGCAATTCGATTTGAGCGGGCTGCCTGCGGGGCTGGAAGAAACCGATTTTGTAAAGTGTACCTTAAGACTTGCAGCGAAGAACATCCAATATACAAATCGAAATTCGAAGCTGATTTCAGTAACCGGACAGGTCGCCGGCAACGATTTAACGCCGGTAAAACCTGGAAAAGGAGACCCGCCTGTAAAGGAAATTGTTTCTCTTTCCACACTCAATGCCGATGATCCTCAAAAGAACAAGGCGGCGCTCAACTCCAAAGCCGATGTTGATCTTCGCCGCGCGGTCTTTAGCGGTTATCAAAAAGATAAAAAAATTACTTTGCTTCTGCATACCGACACTTTTAAAGCAAGCAGCCTGTTTTATTCCCGCAGCAATACCGGCGGCGATCCGTCGAATATTCCCCGCCTCGTCATTGAATACAAACTCAAACCAGAGGGGCTGCTTGAATCCGCTGGCTGGCCGCAGCAGCAGCAAAACCCGGAGCATACGGGGCGTCAGCCGTGGATACCTTTTCGTAGTCCGGCAAATTTCTGTCTGCAATCGATTCCCCTGCCGCAGATCAACAATGTCAAGGGCGGTATCGTTGATTATCCCTTGATCTACCGGAACAACCTGTACTTTGTCGGTAAATATAACAATGAAAATTATTTGTTCAGCATGGACTTTACGGGCAGGGAACGTTGGCGATGCGGCATCGGCGCCGGCGCCCTCCAGCGTTCGCCGGTAATCAGCAAAGACGGGATCATTTACGTGATGACGGAAAACCAGCTTGCCGCCTACAGTCTCGGGCAACTGGAAAAAGCTTGTCCACCACCGGTCAAACCTTTATCCATATACCCGCCGGAGGGCGCATTAAGCGGGAAGCCCGCCGCCTATACCGATCTGACCATCGGCAATGACGGCAGCCTCTTTTTGGCGCTGAACGAAAGCAACTTGAATTTTCTTTATGGATTTACTCCTGACCTGAAACCATTTTTAAAGGCCGGTCCTTTTCCGGGAGATGCCGAAAAGAACATCAGCACGATCACGGTGAGCCGGGACGGAAGGAAAATCTTTGCCCAGGTTCCCGCCGGCGCTGTGGTGATTGATGTCGCCAATCCCTCAGATCAGCAAAAAATTGACATTTATAAAGAATCGGTTGTTTCCAGGGTACCGGAACAACAAGCAAGCGAAGTTCCCCAGGCCCCCCCGGGATCAACAGCACCCCGCAGACCTTTCGAATACTACCATGTTCCCGTTGCGGGCAGCGGTGTGATGATTTTTTCTGACTTTCCCCGGAAAGAACAGAAAAGCAATATCTGGGGATACTCAACCGCCGGAGAATTTATCTGGAATTCATCCTCCAATAAGTCTCTGGTCTCTTCACCTGTCGGCGGATCCGACGACTATGTTTACTACATTCAGGACGGTCAACTGCAGCGTCAGAAATATAAAAACATAGGACGCAGCGAGCTCCTGACCAAAGGTGATGTTCTGAACACCTCCAGCAATCTTGTCATGGACGGGGCGAATAATATTTATTTCTGGAACAACGGCCTTCTCCACGGTTACAAGCCGGACGGCGCAGGAATGTTTAAAAATATGGACGGAGGCGGCTTCCCGGCAACAGTTCAACGATGCGTCAATGATGAAAAAGACGAAGCCAGCCGCAAAATAATCCGGGAACGCCGTAAGGATGAAAAAGGCGGAGACGTCCCTGGAGCGGAACAGTTTATCCGCCTGATGATGGGACCGGACGGAGCATTGTGGACCAACAACAAAAACGGCGGTGAAATCTTCGCTTTCCAGCCTCTCTATGATGCGGTAAATCTGACGTTGCGGGAAGAAGACATCAAATCCTGTACTTCTTACCACGCTTCCGGCATCCTTTCCGTCGGTGACGGAAAAGAGAACGTTACCGTCAAAGAAGGCACGCAACTGCTATTCCAGGCTCAGGAAGGAGTCGGTTTCGCTAAAGGCTTCAGGGTGGAAAAAGGCGCAAGCATATATGTGAGAACCGGATTTTAAAAATTAAATATCCATAGAAAGGAAACATTTTGTAATGATGAAACGTCAGCAATCATTTCCAGGAAAATTTCTTCTTATCGTTATCGCTTCCGTATTGCTTCTGAGCATGGGCGGCCTGCTTTATGCCGGGGACGCCGTCGACGCCCTGTTCATTGACAAAGACGGTCATGTCAGTATCGGAACTAGTACGTCGAAAGCAAATCTGGATGTTTCGGGCACGGTCAAAGCGGAAGAATTTATGACCGATAAAGGCGCTTCACTGGGCGCAGTAAAGACCGCCGTATCTAACATTCAAAAAGATGTGAATGTTTTGAATCTGCATGTCCCTGTCGGAACAATAATGGCTTACGGCGGCAACACAACCGATTCCGGGATTATTAATCAGTTGAAGGAACAGGGATGGCTGCCCTGCAACGGGGTTGCCGTTTCCCGTGAGGAATACAAAGACCTTTATAATATAATCGGTACCGCATTCGGCAGCATTTCCGATACAACATTTCAAGTTCCCGACATGCGCGGACTCTTTCTCCGGGGCGTTGATCAGGGCTCAACAAGAGACCCGGAGGCCGGTTCCCGCCAAGCTCCCGCTCCCAATGGCAATGCCGGCGACAAGGTCGGCTCAGTCCAGGAAGATCAGTTAAAAACTCATAAACATACCGTTAACGCCGCCCATGCAGGCCTGGCTGGAGGAAAATCAACGGGGGATCCGATCGCCGTAGCCGGATGGCCCAGGAATTTCGCCGGCAAAGAGGTTGAGGCGGCGGGAGGAGCGGAAACCCGCCCGAAGAATATCTACGTCAACTGGATTATTAAAGCGAAGCATACGCTTCCGCTTAAACCGTAAGGAAAAATAACAATGATTGATAAGAAACGGAACATAGTTATAAATCTGATGGTAATACTTGCCGTTTACCTGATGTGTTTCAATCCAGGCCCGGCAGGCTCAGACTCCCTGTTCATCGATAAAGACGGGAAGGTAACAGTTGGCGGCAACCTGGAGGTGGCTGAAAAGGTTAAAGCCAGGTCATTCGCCGGAAATGGTTCAGAACTGGCAATTGAAAGCAACAAAAGCATCACTGAAATTGACTCCCGGATCAACAACATGGACAATACTAAGCTGGATAAGGCGGGAGGGGTTGTCACGGGCAACGTCAGCATCGGGACAAAAGATTCCAAAGCAAAGTTAGCTGTCAATGGTGATGTGAATATTCAGGGCGGAGTTAGTTCCTACGGCCGATACCAGAGGGACGATCAGGAGGAGGCGCCTTATGAAATTTCTCCCCGTTACCATCTTTCATTAACCGCGCCTGTATACGGTGGACGAACAAAAAAGATTCCGCAGGATGTTATCGAGTCCCTTTGCGGTGATCAGGACGGTTGCGAGATTCGTTTAGCGATGACGCGTTGGAGCGATGACACGATAACAGAGAGTGCATCCCGTTCAAGCCTTTTTTACTATTCTAAGAATAAGGACGGCCAGCTCCGTTGGCGGGCAAGCTTAAATGATTTCTCCGGTATTGACAATAACGGCCGAACGGAACACGTAATGGAAATATGGAGCACATGTTACTTTACTGATGGAACATATTCCCAATATAAAGATTTGGGAGACAAGGAAGCAGGATTGCAGCTGTTGATCTGGAACAACTTTAAATATCAAAACCGCACCTGTGAACTGACCATTATCGATTGATGAATTCCAAAAATAATCTTGACATAGTGCTTTATCTTTGAAAGATTACACAACTTATCCCAAGTTATTTCAATAAAATGCATTGAGGAGGCAAAAGATGATCGGCAAACAAATTCGGATGGAGCGTATCATGAACCGTGAAAACGGCCGGACGTTGATAGTTCCAATGGACCACGGCGTTTCGGCAGGTCCCATCCCCGGCCTGGAAGATATGAAGACAGCTATCGGCAAAGTAGTTGACGGCGGCGCCAATGCCATTGTAATTCATAAAGGTGTTGTTCGTACAGGCCATCGCGGCCGCGGCACTGACGTCGGTTTGATCGTGCATCTGTCCGCCAGCACATCACTCAGTCCCGATCCTAACTCTAAAGTACTCGTCTGCACCGTGGAAGAAGCCATCAAGCTGGGAGCCGACGGCGTATCCATCCATGTAAACATCGGCGCGGATGATGAAAAGGAAATGCTCAAAGACTTCGGCGAGGTTTCCAAACAATGCCAGACCTGGGGCATGCCGCTTCTGGCCATGATGTATACCCGCGGCAAGAAAATCAAAAGCGAAAGCGACGTCGAAGTAGTCAAACATGCCGCGCGCGTGGCTGCGGAACTGGGCGCCGATCTGGTCAAGGTCAGCTACACGGGCGACGCAGAAAGCTTCCGCACCGTCGTCGAAGGCTGCGCTGTTCCGGTGCTGATTGCCGGCGGCGAAAAAGCGGAAAATGATATCGATGTTTTGAAGAACATTAAAAACTGCGTTCTGGCGGGCGGCGGCGGCGTATCCATCGGCAGAAACGTCTTTCAGCATGAAGACCCCACACGGATGATCAAGGCCATCAAAGCAATTATTCACGAAGATGTCAGCGTGGAAAAGGCCATAGCAATCCTGGAAGGAAAGGCGAAAAAATGAAACAGGTATGGCTGGACTGCCGGAACTGGAAAAAAGACCTCGTGACGACGGCTATTGAAAGCGGAGTTGACGCCGTGCTGGTCAACAGCGGGGACATGGGCAAAGTAAGAGCGCTGGGGCTGATCACCGTCATTTCCGACGCCGAGGACAGCGACTGGAAACTGGGCCGCGACGTCCTGGAAATCACCATCAAAAACAAAAAAGATGAAGAGAGTGTCTCCTCTCTGGTCAAAGAAACAGCCATCGTGGAAAGTGAAGACTGGACTATCATTCCTCTGGAAAACATCATTGCCCAGGGAGCGAAAGTTGTCTTTCCCGTCACCTCCCGGGAAGAGGCCGGAGTAGCCTTGACCATTCTCGAGAAAGGCGTCTGGGGCGTTCTCATCCGCACGGATAATCCGGCGGTCGTAAAAGAGATTACTTCTTTCGCTAAAGGCATCGGTTCGCAGCTGGCCATTAGCGAATTCACCATTAAAGATGTGCAGAAAGTATCGATGGGCGACCGCGTCTGCATCGATACCATCACGGACATGAAACCGGGGGAAGGCATGCTGATTGGCAACTACAGCAATGCTTTTTTTCTGGTTCATTCGGAAAGCGTTGAAAATCCCTACGTCGAGCCCAGACCATTCCGGGTCAATGCCGGCGCAGTCCACGCTTACATTCTGATGCCGGGCGGCAAGACAAAATATCTCGACGAACTAAAAACGGGAGACGAAGTCCTGATCGTCAATTCCAGGGGAGAAACCTTTGTCTCCACTGTCGGCCGGCTCAAAATAGAAAAAAGGCCGATGCTGAACATTGTTGCCGATGTCGCAGGCAAAGATGTTTCCCTCATCCTGCAAAATGCGGAAACCATCCGCCTGACTCGACCGTCCGGTGAGCCTGTTTCAGTCGTCCAGCTTTCCAAAGGGGATAAGGTTCTGGGCTATACCGAAGAAGGCGGCAGGCATTTTGGCTTCAAGATTAAGGAAACAATTAACGAGAAGTGATTTCTTATCTATAATCTATAATGGACTGGTAAAAAAGTCATAAACCTAACATTTTTCAGACGACCTCGCAAAAAGGCCGCAGGCAAGGCGTGCAAATCCTGAGGAATGAGGCGTACTTGACGTACGCCGCAATGACGAGGGATGAAGCGCAACGCAGCATCCGGCCTTTTTACGAGGCCGTCATCTATGGAAGGCGGTCGATTCTTATCTCGACCGCCGCATTCCCGGCCGAAAATTCAAGCCGGTCAACGTTTGTCCTGACCGGGCCTATATTTTCCAACTGCCGGACGAAAGCAGCGATGCGCCGTCCATCTATTTGAACCTTCAGAAAGATCGCTTCTCCACGGTGCCGCCGCTCCAAAATCCTCGCATTAAACCGGTAAAGGCACGTTTCAACATCCTGCAGCCCCTGATTTATCTCCAACACCTGGATCGTCAAAGCAAGCCCGGGACTTTTCACGGGAACCGCTTCCGCAGCCGGCAAAGAAGGTGATGCGGCCGTCATGTCTTTGCTTTCCCGTACTGCGCCGAGGACGGCTGCTTTTGATTTTCTGCTGTGGAGAGAGGAAGGCATGGTCGGCCCCGATATTGTCTCTGCTTCTCCTTTGGCGTTAAATTTCCCGGCCTCGGCGGCAATCCCGGTATCTTTCAATGCTGTTGCCGCCGGATGATCTTCCCGCAACGGCGCCGGAAAAGCGGCGAGGCTGTCTTGTTTGCCTTCACCGGCTGACGGTGCGGGAGCAAACTGCCCGCGATTCTGCCCCTGTGAAGCTGAGGAAGGCGCTTTTCCATCCTGTGCGGCCGTGGCGGGAACAGATGGTTGGCGGGAAATTTCCGGCGCGATCCGCTCTTTGACGGCCCCGGGCGCGGGCAGCGGCGTCACATGTTTTATCTCCGGGCCGCTTTTCTGGTAGACCAGGAAGGCAAAGACGGCGATAAAAACAGTAGTCAAAGCCTGGAGAGGAATTTTAATGTGCAGGGGAAAAAAGAGCCGGCGCCAGATGCTTTGCTTTTTCCTGCTTTTTTCCCTGATCGCCGCCATGATCCTCTGCTCGAAGAAAGGCGGCGGCTCCACCTCTTCGAGATGATGCAGAAGGCTCACCGCTTTGCTCAAGTCCGCGACATCCTGCCGGCACCGGGAGCAGACGGCAAGATGTTCCTCAACACGCTCTTTCTCTGACGTAGAGAGGGCGTCATCCAAATAGGCCGGAAGCAAATTGTTGATGTCTTTACAATTATTCATCGCAGGTCACCGAATATTTTGAGCAGTCCTTCTTTCAGGGCGTTTCTGGCTCGAAAAAGGCGCGACTTGACCGTCCCCGCCGGCAGTTTCAACATATCCCCGATCTCTTCGTAGGAGTATTCCTGAATGTCCCGCAGCACGAGAACCTCCCGCTGTTCACCGTCGAGGGCGCTGATGCAGGCCTGAATTTTTGCCGACAGCTCTTTCTTCTCCAGACACTCAATGACGGAGTCCCCGGCGGAACGGACGGTATTCAGAAGAGCCTTCTGAGCAACTCCCGCCGGCTGGTCAAAGGATATTTCTTCCTTTCCGGAGCGGGCGTTTTTTTGCCGGAGATGATTTCTGGCCTGATTCAATACGATGCCGCCAAGCCAGGTGGAAAAGCGGGAATCGCCCCGGAATTTTCCTATGGCCTGATAGGCGGAAATAAACGACTCCTGAACAACGTCGCAGGCCTCGTCATAGTCGCCGATCATTCGACAGGCCATGTTGAGCATTTTCTTTTGATGCCTCCGAACCAGAACCGCAAAGGCGTCCGTATCACCCTGACGCGAACGCGCCACAAAACCGGCGTCATCATCCCCGATGATCCGGTTTCGTGCATCCCCTTGAGCAGGTATATCCGGCAAAGCGTTTCCTCCAGTCAACGTCGCGAAACTATCACGCCATCTTGCCTTACGCAATGATGGAAAGCCCTTCTTTTTTCAGAACCGCGGAGGAGGAGGTGCATATTCTACATTATCCCATAAACGATTGTGCGGCCGGCACGGCGTCTGGATGCAGGATATAACACCCAACTTACAGAGGGTCGAGCGCCATTCATATTTAATGTAAATATTCTCCACAGCGCGCTTTTCCGGTTCAAAATTCACGATCCGCGAAGGGGAATATTCATCCCGTCCATATCCGGTGCCGGCGCTTTCCATATCCTGCTCCATTGCCGCCGCTTTATCCTTCATCCTCCCGTCCAGCTGTCGCGGAGCCGCCGGCGCCGGCTCCGCTTTACTTAAAGAACCGGCCCTGCTTTCCCTCCGGGGTGAGGCGGCGGGAGATTGCTGTAATATATTCGCGGACCGCCCGCAGCGGTCCAGTTCCGGGTAGACGGACACGGCGATGACTCCCATGGCGGACCGATCACCAAAAGCGGCGGCATAAGAGTCGGGAACATCCGTGAAATAAAAGCGGTTAATGCGATCTTGCGCCGTACGCCACCCGGAAAACTCCCCTGCGGCATACGGCTCCAGGATGTACATACGTTCATTGTTTTTCAGTGAGGATTTTTTGCCGCTGATAATGTTGCGGCCGTCCACGGCTATGACCAGTCCGATGCGCTGATTGAGGCGGTTTTGCACTTTTACGCTGTAGTGGTCTCCTTTTGTCGCCTCGGCGTACACCTTGTGCAATCCCTGTCTTATTTTCACCGGGTAGAGAGGCAATGTACGGCCGTCGTCGGTTGTAATCTGCACATCAACGGCGTCTCCAACTCCTCCGGCCCAGGAATTCGCGGCAAAGATGATCAGCGCCGCCATAATGGCTAACAAGATCTTCTTCATTTTCAGATCCTCCTTAAATTGTCTTTGCAATCTTAGACAACAGGAGGCCCGGAAAAGTTCCCGAAAAAATATTTTTTATGACACCGCCGGGAATAAATTAAAGACGTTTTTCATTTCTCTCCGTAAAATTCCGGATACAATCTTTTTACACAATCAGGACAGATGCTGTGACTGAATTTCGCGTCGGAGTGATCTCTGACATATGTTTCTATCTGCATCCAATATCCCTTGTCGTCACGAATTTTCTTACAGGAAGCGCATATCGGCAGCAGTCCACTCAAGGTTTTGACCTGTGAAACCGCTTCCTGCAGTTCCAGAATAAGCCTCTCCCTTTCTTCTTCATTAAGCTTCTGCTCAGTAACATCACGGATCGTTCCCTGAAAGCCAATTGTTTTGCCGTCTGCATCGCATCGGGCCGCCGCTGTGACCAGGACGTGCCTTACACTGCCGTCTTTTCTGCGCAAATCCAGGGGATATTCCTTGGTATAACCGCATTCGGAGGCGACTTTGATATGCTTTATACGTTCTTCCTCGTTGGCATAGACGAAGGGTATCTTCATTTGGAGCAATTCTTCACGACTGGAATAACCTAACAGCTCAACTGCAGCGTCGTTAATATCGACAATTTTGCCATTTTTTGATGTTATGAAGACGCAATCCCGTGAAGTTTTAAAAAACTGATTGTATTTCTCCTCACTTTCTTTCAGCACGGCCTCTGTTCGTTCACGTTCAAATATTTCCTTCTGCAAGGTTTTGTTTGCCTGCACCAGTTCGGCGGTTCTTTCCCCAACCCGAACTTCCAATTCTTCATTTGCCGCCTGCAGTGCTTTTTGCGCCTGCTTGAGCTCAGTGATGTCGCGAACAGACTCAATGGCGCCGACGATATTGCCGCTGCCGTCATATAATGGCCTTGCTTTCCCCCAGAGGACCAGAGGATGCGCTCCTACAGCCATACGAGTTTCGGTCAAAAGGACATCTCCCTCCCTCTTGACAAAATCATAGTTCTTTTCGGTCTCGGCATCAAGTGAGAACACAAGGTCAATGAGCACCGGCCTACGCATACCATAGAAAGGTATGGCATATTCGTGATCCCCCTTTCCCAGCATATCCTCGGTATTTACACCCGTCATCTCCTCGATGGCGCGGTTCCAGGCGATCACCTTCCCGGAAAGATCGATGGCAAATGTCGCATCCGGCAGAAAATCAATAATATCGGCCAGCCGCCGCTCCGATTCTCTCAGCGCCGCTTCCATGCCTCTGCGCTCAGTGATGTCGCGAATGGATTCAATCGCACCGACCATATTTGCATTACTGTCACATAATGGACCTGCCTTACCCCAGAGTGTACGATGCATTCCCCTCACAGGCACATCTGCCTCGGCTAAGAAAACATTTCCCTTTCTCTCGACGAAATCATATTTCGCTGCTGTCTCTTCAGAAAATCCGAATACGAGGTCAATGAGCATGGGTCCGCGCATCCCGTAAAACGCCTTGGTATATTCATGGTTGCCTTTTCCGACTATATCCTTCGCCTTTACGCCGGTCATCTCCTCGATGGCGCGGTTCCAGGCGATCACCTTCCCGGAAAGATCGATGGCAAATGTAGCGTCCGGCAGAAAATTAATAGTATCGGCAAGTCTCTTCTCCGATTCTTTCAGCGCCGCTTCCATCCGTTTTTGTTCCGTAACATCCAGCAATGTCATCAAAGTCTGTTTAGTGCCGGGTATTGTGGCTACAGTCGTAACAACGTCTTTTATCCGCCCGTCCCGGCTGAGAAGTTGAAATTCATATGTACGGGGAGCCGACAGAGGATCGACATGGCGCAGACGATTATATTCTTTCATCCTTTGCAGATCGTCTTTGCGGTGAACAAATTCCATCCACTTTTTCCTGCCTTCCACTTCCGCCCTCGTGTACCCGGCAATTTTCTCAAATTCACCGTTTACCAGTAAGATGACGTTATCTTTTTTAAAAATGACCGTTGCGATTCCTGTATTTTCAAAGACGGTCTGATAGAAATTCTCCGATTCAGCATTGTACTGAAGAATTTCCATCATTTCTGAGAAATGTTCTTTTGTCTTGTTCTTATCTTTCATTTGTCTATATTCTTTCCGGTTTTTGTTTCTTTCTTCCTAACTTCGACTAAAAAATTTTATTAATATTCGAGAGATAAAACAATGAGCAGCCGCTGCCGGGTGGCATCCAGGAAATCAGTCTCCGCAGACAGAAAGAGAGAAATAGAGAATATGAACATTTTGAGATAATACCGGTACCATCCAAGCAATGCAACTTGGCATAAAAAGTGCTGTAAATAATTTTTGCAATGATCTTTTAGAGTAGTTATAGAAGAGAGTAAAGATAGATTTAATGAATGCTTATTAGGTAGTAAATCTACCTATTTTTCAAAGAAACGCAGTTGGGACTGGAGATTTGAGGTCCTGCCCAGCCCTAATTTCTTTCTGATATTTTTCCTGTGCGTAGATATGGAACCCTCTACAATCCCCAACGCCGTGGCGATTTCCTTGGTTGTTTTGCCATCCTTGATCAAATAAGCTATCTGAATCTCCCGGGGGGTCAGATTAAACTGGTGGATATTTTTCAGCATCGGGGATCCGATTTCGTCCAGATTCTTTTCAATGGTATCGAGGAAGAATTTCTGCTGTGCATCGAGGTTGTTCTTTCTAATTTTTTCTAAATAGGGGAGTACAAGACTCCCGATATTCGCCACAAAATTCTCTTCCAGCATTTTCCTGTCATTCTCCCTTTTCTTCAGCAGCACATTCAGCGCCGTATTTACTTCCTCCAGATTTTTTGTTTTGTCTTCGAGCTCCTTTGTCCGTTCGGCAACGAGAACCTCCAGCTTTTCACGGTATTTTCTTAATTCTTCTTCATTCTGCCTCTGTTCGGTAACATCCCGGACAGTTCCCTGGAAACCAATCAGCTCGCCGTTCGCGTCGTATCGGGCTGCCGATGTGATCAGCGTGTGCCTTACACTGCCGTCTTTTCTTCGCAAATCAACAGGATATTCCTTGCCATAGCCGCATTCCGAGACAATACTGGTATGCTTTATCCATTCTTTCAGGTCACTATAGAGATCAGGGGCCTTCACTTGCAACAGCTCTTCACGGCTGGAGTAGCCTAATAACTCTACTGCGGCATCATTAATATCGATAATCCTTCCATCATTTGATGTCATGAAGACGCAATCCCGCGATGTTCTAAAAAACTGGTTGTATTTTTCCTCGCTTTCTTTGAGCGCATTCTCTGCTCGCTTACGCTCGGTTACATCACGGACGTTGGCGAGGATATAGTCTCCGTCAGGCAGCGACACCTTTGTCAGAAACACTTCCACATCGAATACGGAGCCATCCTTTGGACGTCTGGCCTTCCATCTTGTTAATATGTGCTCACCGGACAGGACCTTATTCCAGCTGGATGGAGACTCTTCCATAGTCTCAGCGGTTGCCGAGTAGTCGCGCAAAATGTTCAATCCAATAGCTTCTTCACGACTGACCCTGTACATTTCCAGCATTTTGTCATTTACATCTATGACTTTTCCATCAAGATCATGAACAAAGATAGCATCGTATACATTATTAAAAACCGTGTTCAGATAATCCTTGGCGGCGTTAAGTTCCTTCTCCATCCTCTTGCGTTCGGTGATGTCGCGCACAATGCCCCATATGCCGACAGGACTCCCGGTATTATCGCGGATCAGAAATGAGCTTATTTCAACGGGAAAAACAGAGCCGTCCTTCCTCTGGTATTCCTTCTCGTAAACATTGGAGTATCCATGCACCAGGATTTGTTCTTCAACTATTCTCTTTTCCAAGGCATGCCATTTTTCGGGAGTTATGTCTGAGTATTTTAAACGGAGAAGCTCTTCTTCCGAATAGCCCAACATGGACTGATAGGCACGGTTGGATTCCACTATACGGCCCTTCATATCCGTACTGGCAAAGGCTTCCGTTATGGATTCATGCAGACGGCGGTACTTCGTTTCGCTCTCGCGGAGCGCTTCTTCCGCCCGTTTGCGCTCGGTTATATCTTCAACTGTAACAACCGCTCCCAGGGATGCATTTTCCTGCAGAAGAGGTGCCGCGGTTAGGATAACATCACGGAAAGTACCGTCCTTCCGCCGGTGTGTCGTTTGGACAGAAGCCAGACCGCGTTTTGATAGGTCTGCAAATAACTCCCGGCCAACGCGTTCATACTCTTCTTCATTTTCGTACAACATCCGCGGTGTATGTCCAATGAGTTCGGACTCGGAATAGCCGCAGATATCAAGCCAGGCTTTGTTAACACTTTGGAAAACACGGTCTTTCATGATGCAAAGACCAACAGGAGTTGTTTTGAACACACTGCGGAGGATTTCTTCACTCTTCTGTAGCGCTTCTTCCGCCCGCTTGCGCTCGGTTATAAACCGCGCCTGTTGGATGTTTTGATAGGCGATGGCAGAAAACTGATTGGCCAGAGCAAATAAAGTGCATGCGATTTGCTCAAACTTTTCCTGCGGCATGACCGGAACCTGGAGAAAGGCTTCGCTAAACGCCGTCTCGTCAATGCCGAGCTCACGGGCGTATTTCATAATTTCTTCTTCGATTTGCGCTTCGTTCCGCACCTGGCCGATCAACCAGTTGGCGATTTGGCGCCCTCCGGCGGTGATGCTTGCCCCGGCTCCCCACAAGCCGGCGCTCAAACACTTGTGGATGGTCGGCCCGTAGGGGTTATACCGACCGAGTTCCGCATCGGATTTCTGACAGTTTCTGAGTCCTTTCTCATTTCCACGGATAAACTCACAAAAAGATGTAAAATTGCTGGGTTGGGTGATAGCTCTGCCGTCCGGATGCGTCAGGAGCATGGCAACTCCCCAGGAAGCCGCCAGCATGTCCTGCAGGCGCTGCAGGTCGGGCAGATTGAACAGGTCTTCGAAGGCAATGTTTTCGATATCTTCCAGCGGCCTGGTCAATGCTACGATGCGCTGTTCCAGCACTTCTTCGGCTTTCTTGAGCTCGGTGATGTCGTGAAAGACCTCAATGGCGCCGACGATATTATCGTGGCTGTCACGCAATGGCGCTGCTTTCCCCCAAAGTGTACGTGACTTTCCTCTTAAAGTTATCTCACCTTCGGCTATAAGAACATCTCCCTCTTTCCTGACAAAATCAAAGTTCTTTTCATCAACTACGGCAACTCCCATTGCCTGATCAATCAGTACCGGTTTACGATTCCCTCGAAGCACTACGGCATATTCATGATTGCCTTTTGTCAGTATGTCCTCCGTCTTTACCCCCGTCATCTCCTCCATAGCGTGGTTCCAGGCAATAACTTTCCCGAAAAGGTCAATGGCGAAAGTCGGATCCGGAAGAAAATCAATAATATCGGTCAGACGTCGCTCCGATTCACTCAGAGCCGCTTCCGTCCGCTTGCGCTCGGTAGTATCCAGCAATGTCGTCAGAGTTTGTTTTTTGCCGGGTATCTTGGCTATTGTTGTAAGAACATCCTTTACCCGCCCTTTCCTGTCGACCAACTGGAACTCATATTTCTGCGGAACAGACAGCGGATCGCTAAGGCGCAGGCGACGATATTCTTTCATCCGCTCCAGCTCTTCTTTTTGAGCAATGAATTCCGTCCACTTTTTCTTACCCTCCACTTCCTCCCTGGTGTATCCGGTAAGTTCTTCGAATTCTCCGTTCGCCAGTAATATGGTGTCGTCTTCCTCAAGAACAGCCGTTGCAATCTTTGTGTTTTCAAAGATGGTTTTATAGAAGTCTTCCGATGACGGCGGTACTTCCCTTATTCGTTTGCCTTTGTTTTCCGACTTCTCCAGTTCAGCGATATAACGACGCAATTCCGCCAATTCATTGAGAAGCTGTTCTTTCGTCTGCTTGTCGCCTTTC